>Ga0208595_1000011_pt1 | contig 62445 bp, 66 predicted proteins | sample LakMenEpi28Jun11_FD_150742 | JGI IMG/M metagenome (GOLD analysis project Ga0208595, IMG submission 150742) | Freshwater microbial communities from Lake Mendota, WI - 28JUN2011 deep hole epilimnion (SPAdes) | ecosystem: Environmental > Aquatic > Freshwater > Lake > Epilimnion/Euphotic zone ...
TGATGGCAATAGCAGCCGGCGGCGCGCCGCTGGACAGCGCGAAAATCGTGTCAGCGGTTTTCATCACACAGCTATTTTTTGTCGTTCTTGTTCAGACCCGACATTGCCGCCTTCGCACCTGTTTCGATCAATTGCTGAAACAATTGCAGCCCCATTTGCCCCATGGGCGCGATTTGCTTTCCCAGCTCCTGCAACTGGTCAATGCCGCCAGCGCCGTTCATAAGGTTGGTGACCTTCTCGACATAAGCCTCATTTGCTTTCGTGACATCGGGAAGTCCAAGAAACGCCCGGGCCTCTTCAGGGGAACAATCGATTTCAATGTTCATCTTCATGGGCCGCGCCCTCCTATTTGCCGATAACATCACTATAAAGACTAAGTCGAATCACGCAATTGCGGAGAATATCCGCTAAGGAGAATAAAATGGGTGAATATGTGAAGATTGACGCGCTGGGGGAGGATGCCGTTTTTCCCGTCTATGTCGCCGCGCCATCGGGTAGTGCGCGTGCCGCGATTATCGTTATCCCGGAAATATTCGGCGTGAATGCGGGCATTCGGCAGAAATGCGACCATTTGGCAGATGCTGGTTATCTCGCGGTCGCACCCGATATCTTCTGGCGTTTTGCACCGGGGGTGGAATTGAACCCCGATGTAGAGGCCGAACTTCAGGAGGCATTTGGCTATTTCGGTCAATATGATGTCAATAACGGGGTGCGCGATATAGAGGCGGTGATTCACGCCGTTCGCGGCGGACTAGCCGGCCAAGCGCCAGTCCAAAAAGTCGGCGCTGTCGGCTACTGCTTAGGCGGGCGACTTGCGTATATGGCGGCAACGCGGACGGATATTAGCGCGTCGGTCGGCTATTATGGTGTCATGATAGACCAGATGTTGGACGAACGCCATGCCATCGCCCATCCGTTGATGCTGCATATTCCCACCGCTGACCATTTCGTCGGGCCAGAAGCGCAGGCCGCGATTCACGCTGGCCTTGGCAATCACCCAAAGGTGACGCTGTATGACTATGAAGGTCTTGACCATGGCTTTGCGGCGGAAATGGGCAACCGCAGGAATGTGGAAGGCGCAGAGTTGGCGGACGGACGCACAGCCGCGTTTTTCGCCGCGCATTTGGGCTGAAACTATAAGGGCTCCCTTCGAAGGAGCCCTTATCCGTTACAAGCCTGCAAAGCCCATGGCGTAAGGCTGCACTTCGCTCCAGCCTTCGACTATCATCTTAACCGCAACATAGACAATCACCACCAAGCCGACCCATGCGATCCAGCGGTACCGCTCAATATATTGCGCAATGATATTGGCCGCGATGCCCATCAGGGCGACCGCGAAAATCAGGCCGACGATCAGGATTCCGGGATGTTCGCGCGCCGCGCCTGCGACCGCCAGAACATTGTCGAGGCTCATCGATACGTCCGCAACTGCAACGCCCCATGCCGCACCTGCAAAAGTCTTGGTCGATTTCAGACCCGAATGTTCGTCACCCACGATTTCGGGCGATCCTGGCGATTCACCAGCATGGCCCTTAATATCGCGATACATGCGCCAGGCGACCCACAGCAGCAACAAGCCACCTGCGAGTACCAGACCAACGATACCCAGCAACCATGTCACCATAAGCGCAAAGATGATGCGCAGCACCAAGGCCGCGAGGACACCGATGAGGATGACTTTCTTACGCTGGTCCGCAGGCAGACCCGCCGCCAAAGCGCCCACAACAATCGCATTGTCGCCCGCAAGCACCAGATCGATCAACAACACCTGCATAAAGGCCGCAAAAGCCGCAGGTTCGGTAATGTTGGAAAAATCCTTGACGATGGCAGCCCAAATATCAGCGGGACCACCCAGATTAGTGACGGTCGAGGCGACCAAGAGAAAATCAATCACAACATAACTCCGGAATATCTGGCTTACTGATTCATCGAGTCAAAAAAGTCTTCGTTGGTCTTCGAATCCTTCATCTTATCGAGCAGGAATTCCATCGCGTCGATCGTGCCCATTTGCATGAGAATACGACGAAGCACCCACATTTTCTTGAGTTTGCTCTCCTCGACCAACAACTCTTCCTTACGCGTACCGGATTTGCCGACATCCAAAGCTGGGAAGATGCGTTTGTCAGCGACCTTACGATCCAGCACGATTTCGGAGTTGCCCGTACCCTTAAACTCTTCAAAAATAACTTCGTCCATGCGGCTACCGGTATCGATCAATGCCGTGGCGATGATGGACAAGGACCCACCTTCTTCGATGTTCCGTGCCGCGCCGAAGAAGCGCTTTGGACGTTGCAGGGCGTTGGCGTCGACACCGCCGGTAAGCACCTTGCCCGATGACGGAACGACGGTGTTATAGGCGCGGCCAAGGCGGGTGATGGAATCGAGCAAGATGACAACATCATGCTTATGTTCAACCAAACGCTTTGCCTTTTCGATTACCATTTCAGCAACTTGAACGTGGCGCGTTGCGGGCTCGTCAAAGGTGGAAGATACAACCTCACCCTTTACCGACCGCTGCATATCGGTCACTTCTTCAGGTCGTTCGTCGATTAAAAGAACGATCAAAAACACCTCAGGATGGTTTTCGGTAATCGCGCGTGCGATATTTTGCAGCAGCACAGTTTTACCTGTACGCGGCGGCGCGACTATCAGGGCGCGCTGGCCCTTACCCTGCGGGCTCACGATGTCGATGACGCGCGCGGACTTGTCCTTGACCGTCGGGTCAAGCGAATCGAGCGTGAGCTTTGAATCTGGATAAAGCGGCGTAAGATTATCGAAATTGACGCGGTGACGGACGACATCGGGATCGTCAAAATTGATCTTCATCACCTTGGTCAGGGCAAAATAACGCTCGCCGTCTTTTGGTGCACGAATTTCGCCTTCGACGGTGTCACCTGTGCGCAAACCAAATTGGCGCACCATGTTCGGCGACACATAAATATCGTCCGGACCTGCCAAATAATTGGCCTCTGGCGAACGCAAGAAACCGAAACTGTCCGGCAAAACCTCAATCGTGCCAAGGCCCATGATCTGCTCACCATCTTCAGCAAGCTCTTTCAGAATCGCAAACATCAAATCCTGCTTACGCAAGGTAGACGCGCCCTCAACACCCAGCTCTTCAGCCATCGATACAAGGTCAGCGGGGTTTTTGCTTTTCAGCTCTTTCAAATGCATAGATAATTCCGTTAGATGGACCATGAGTCCGCATTGTGGATGGGCAGATCGCCCGATGATATGACCGGTTTGTAAAAAGCCAACCGGTTGAATAATGAAAAGTTGATGGCGCGGTTGTTATGAAGGTCGCGCCGCATGCCCAGGACGGGCTTGAACCGCTAAATACTCAGGTACGGGCGCAACGTCAACTCTCCTCAAAAAAGCCTGTAAAGAGCCGTTAAAACGGTTTGGCAACGACTAATATCACGATGATCGCCGACGCAATGCCGGGGACTTCGTTGAACAAGCGTAATTGCTTACCCGTTAGCCGCCGTTCGCCGTGCGCCAGTTTTTTCGCGTAACCAACGGCCCAGCCATGATAAGCCGACAGCCCCAACACAAACAGCAATTTGGCATGAAACCAGCCTTGCGCCATTGCGCCAATATTCCATGCCAGAACGAGCCCCAACACCCAGACGACAATGATGGAAGGATTGAGGATGATTTTGATTAGCTTGGATTCGCGATCCACCCATTTGGCAGCCTCTTCTGATCCTTCCGCGCTTTCTTGATGATAAACAAAAAAGCGCGGAATCATGAATAATCCCGCCATCCAGAAAATGACAAAAATAATGTGGGCGGATTTCAACCAGATATACAGCACAGATAGAGTTTCCGTCATAAAAACGGCCTTTATGGGCTAGGTCCTGACCCTAAGCCTCGCGGACCAGATTAAGAAGCAATTCAACATTTTCGATTGGGGTATCGGGCAATATGCCATGACCAAGATTGAAGATATGTGGCCGGTCTTCAAAGGCGTTGAGGATATTCGTCACTGCATCCTTCAATACATCGCCGCCGGCAATCAACGCAAGCGGGTCAAGATTGCCTTGCACGGGAAGACCCTTGCGCAATTCGCGGTTGGCCCAATGCGGATCAACGGTTTCATCCAAGCCTATGGCATCCACGCCCGTCCCTTCGGCATAAGCCACAAGCTTTCCGCCCGCGCCTTTGGGAAAGCCGATAATGACGGCATTGGGATTACGGGCCTTTAACCGGCGGACGATTTCGGCATTTGGTGCAATGACCCATTTTGCAAATTGCGCGGGCGACAATGACCCTGCCCAACTGTCGAACAATTGCACAGCATCAACGCCGGCATCAATCTGATCACCCAAATAATCCACGGTTGCGCAAATGATGGCTTCGATCAGCGCTCCAAAGCGCTCAGGCTCCGCATGCGCCATTCTACGGGCCTCTGCTTGGTCTTTGCTACCCTGACCATGGACCATGTAGGTAGCAACCGTCCACGGGCTTCCAGCGAAGCCCAGGAAGGTCGTTTCGGGTGGCAGCTCTGCCGAAACCTTGCGAACCGTATCAATGACGGGGACAAGCCGTTTAGGTGCTGGCACAAAATCTTCAAGCCGCGATTCCGCTAAGCGCGGAGCAAGCCGTGGACCTTCGCCCGTTTCGAACCAGAGGTCCTGACCCATGGCATGCGGGATCACGAGAATATCCGAAAACAGGATGGCACCGTCAAAACCAAAACGCCGGATCGGCTGCAAAGTGATTTCGCAGGCTGCATCGCTGTCATACGCCAGCGCCAGAAAACCACCCTTTTTAGCACGCAATGCGCGGTATTCGGGCAGATAACGACCTGCCTGGCGCATGAGCCACATGGGCGGGATAGCTTCTTGGTTGCCCCGCAGGACGTTAAGCAGTTTTTTCGGGCTGTGCGCAGACATAGAAACAAGAGAACCAATCAAAATAAATATTTATATAAAGGATGATGAAAGATGATGCGCTGTTGATAGTTCAGGCCTTAAAAGCTTTTGCGGATATTGCCAACATCTTGACGCGGGCGGACAAACGGGTGGAGCGGGATTCGTAAATTTGTTCCCCATTATCCACAGCCTGTGCATATGAGATTTCCGCTGTGGACAGGCTGTGTCCGAATCGAGCGGTACATTCGGGGTAATAGCTAAGAATGCACGCCGCAAAACTTGTCCCTTGATTTATCCCCAGCCTGCCAACAAGACTGTCAGCCATGAGCCAGCGCTTTCATTTACATTTGTTATCGGATTCCACGGGCGAAACCTTGGAAAACATCGCCAAAGCGGCGTTGGCGCAGTTTGACGGCGCAGAAAATGTGGTCAAGCATTTCTGGCCCATGGTGCGTTCGGAAAGCCATTTGGACCGCATATTGACCGAGGTGGCCGCTAATCCCGGACTTGTGCTGTTCACTTTGGTGAATCGGGATACACGGCGCAAATTGGAAACGAGATGCAGGCTTTTGGGCTTGCCTGCGGTTGCTGCGCTCGATGCGGTGAGTGATGCCATGTCGAACATGCTGGGCCAAGAGGCCAAGGCGCGCCCGGGTCGGCAACATGTTATGGACGCTGCCTATTTTGCGCGTGTTGAGGCTATTCAGTTTACCATCGCCCATGACGACGGCATTAATGCGCAAAATTGGGAAGAGGCGGACATTGTGTTGGCGGGGGTATCGCGGACCTCAAAAACGCCAACAAGCATTTACCTCGCCAACCGAGGATATAAGACCGCGAATATCCCCATCGTGCCGGAATCGCCACCACCAATGATATTGTTTCAACTGAAGCACCCGATGGTGATTGGCCTTGTCACGAGCGCGGAGCGTTTGATTCAGGTGCGACGCAACCGTCTGCTGTCCTTGAACCAGTCACCCGACACCGATTATGTGGACGAAGAAAAAGTGCGCGCCGAAGTCGCCCATGCGCGGCGTATGTTTGCGGACAATGGCTGGCCCGTATTGGACGTGACCCGCCGGTCGATTGAGGAAAGTGCTGCGGCGATTATAAATTTGTTCAATGAACGCGAACTGGCGCAAGTGGTTGATTCATGAATCTTATCCTTGCATCACAAAGCGCTGGGCGCATCGCGATGTTGAACGCTGCAGGGGTATCCTTAGAAGCGGTTCCAGCCTTGGTTGATGAACAGAGCATCAAAGCATCACTGACCCAGGCTGGTGCCAAACCGCGCGATATTGCCGATGCCTTGGCAGAGGCAAAGGCGCGCAAACTGTCCCGCAAAATGCCCACCGCGATGGTGCTGGGATGCGATCAGATTTGCGTTGGTCCCGATGGATTTATCTTTGACAAACCCGAAACGCCCGATGACGCCCGCGCGCATTTGGCGCAGCTTTCGGGCAAGGTGCATCGGCTGATCAGCGCGGCAGTTATCTGCGAGCAAGGCGAACCTGTCTGGCGCGTTATCGACACCGCGCAGTTGACGATGCGCAACCTAAGTCCCCGGTTTATCGATACTTATGTCGAAACCTATTGGGATGAAATCCGCCACTGTGTCGGCTGCTACCGGATTGAAGCCGAAGGTGCGCAATTGTTCGCAAACGTCAGCGGCAGCCAGTTTACGATTATCGGAATGCCGTTGCTTCCACTGCTTGATTATCTGCGCATAAGAGGCCTTTTACCAACATGACATATTATGCCGAAGTGATCGGGCACCCGATTTCGCATTCCAAATCACCGCTGATTCACAATTTTTGGCTTCAAGTATTGGGGTTGGTCGGTGATTATCGCGCGCAAGCAGTGCTACCCGATGATCTGGAGCGTTATTTTGCCGAGCGCGCTGCTGATCCCGCATGGCGCGGGTGCAATATCACGATACCGCACAAGATTGCGGCGCTCGATTTTGTGGCTGACCCGGGCGATGTGCGCCACTCGATCGGCGCGATTAACACGGTGTTTCGCAATGCCGCCGGCGCGCTTGTCGCGACCAATACGGACGTTGGCGGCTTTTATGGCCCCATCGCGGATATCCCCATATTAGGTGAAACGGCTGTTGTCATTGGTGCAGGGGGCGCAGCACGGGCCGTGCTCTTCGCTTTGGCGCAGGCCGATATCGGCGAAGTCGTTTTGGTGGCGCGCAACGGTTTGAAGGCGGCGGGTTTGCTCGCGCATTTCGGATTGAAAGGCAAAGTGATTGGTTTTGACGCCCACTTGCCTGAAGCGGCGTTGCTGGTGAATGCAAGCCCGTTGGGCATGGTCGGGCAGGAGAAGCTTGAGATTGACCTTTCCCCCTTGCCCGAACATGCCATTGTCTATGACCTTGTTTATGCGCCGATAGAGACGCCTTTGTTAAAAGCGGCCCGCAAGCGTGATTTGGAAACGGTCGATGGCCTGGAAATGCTGGTGGGGCAGGCCGCAATCGCGTTTGAATTATTTTTCGGCGTTGCGCCGCCCGAAGATAATGAGGATGCGTTGCGGGCATTGTTGTTGAAATGAAAAAGCCGATGATCATTGGCCTGACAGGCTCCATAGGCATGGGTAAATCGGCGGTTGCGGAAATGTTTGCTGACGAAGGCGTCCCGGTTTTTGACGCCGACGCCGTGGTGCACGACCTGCAAAAGGCGGGCGGTGCGCTTGTGCCCTTAATTGAATCGGCCTTTCCCGGAACGACCGGGCCGCAGGGCGTCGATCGTAAAGCGCTTGGTGCTGCTGTTTTTGGCGACCGAGACCGGTTGGCATTGTTGGAATCGATTGTCCACCCCGCTGTAGCCGAACGCCGAAGGGCCTTTCTGGCATCGCATCAAAACGCGGATATGATATTGTTCGACATTCCCTTATTGTTTGAAAAGGGCGGGCAGGTTGGGGTCGATAGTGTCGTCGTTGTCAGCGCACCCGCCCCTGTTCAACGCGAACGTGTGCTCGCACGGGTTCATATGACGCCAGACAAATTCGAACATATTTTGGCGTTGCAAATGGCCGATGCCGAAAAGCGTGCCCGGGCCGACCATGTGATTGATACGGGCCAGGAACTAGAGGCAACGCGTGCCGATGTGCATGCCCTTGTGAAAAAGCTGCGGGTGGGACTTGCATAAGCGCTTAAACAGGCTCACATCTCATAACAGAATGCGTGAAATTATATTCGATACGGAAACGACTGGCTTTGATCCTGCAAACGGGGATCGGATGGTCGAAATTGGCTGCATTGAAATGGTCAGCCGGGTCATGACGGGCAAGCATTATCATGCCTATTTCAACCCGCAGCGCCCGATGCCGGCCGCCGCTGAACAAGTGCACGGCCTTTCGGACCGCTTTCTGTCTGACAAGTCGGCTTTTGGCGAAAAGGCGGATGAGCTGCTTGCATTTTTGGGCGACAGCCCGCTCGTTGCGCATAATGCCAGCTTTGACTTTGGCTTTCTCAATCACGAATTACAGCATTGCGGTCGTCCGCCGGTGTCTATGGACCGTATGGTTGACACAGTGGCGCTGGCGCGAGTCAAAAACCCCGGAGCAAAGCTGTCTTTGGACGCTTTGTGCACCCGCTATGGCATCGACCGTAGCCACCGCGTAAAGCATGGCGCGTTGTTGGATGCGGAATTGCTGGCGCAGTTGTATATTGAACTGACCGGCGGCCGACAGATTGGCCTTGGCCTGGCTGATGATAATAATAAAGCTGATAAAATGATGGGCCAAATGGACGTTAACAGCGTTCAGACAACGAAAACATTTCGGCCAGCGCGCGCGCATTCTGCCTCAAGTGAGGAATTGGCGCGCCATGCCGAATTTGTTGCAAAGATTAAGGATGCGCTTTGGCTCCAGTCGGGGTCAGCGCTTTAACAAAAAGGAGACAGGCATTGGACATCAGGGTTTCAGGACATCAGGTCGACACCGGTGCAGCGCTTCAGACCCATGTGGAAAGACGGCTCGGGTCTATTTCCGGAAAATATTTCACCAAGGCCTTGTCATCCCATGCAACCTTTGGCCGTGCGCCGCATGACGGCTTCACCAGCGATATTGTCATGCATGTGATGCAGGGCCTCGTGCTCAAAGGCCGCGGCGAAGCGCAGGATGCACATGTTGCCTTTGACCGCGCTGCCGAACGCATTGAAAAACAATTGCGCCGTTACATGCGCCGACTGCAGGATCGCCATGTACAAACCGCTTATGCGATAGCGCAAGAAGAAGCCGCATATACAGTGTTTGATGCAGGTGATGGTGAGGATGAAATGCCATTGCCTGACGCACCAGTAATTGTTGCCGAAATGCGCGTAGATATTCCTGAATCGACGGTTTCCGATGCGGTTATGTTAATGGATTTACGCAATACACCCGCCTTGTTATTCAAAAACACTGGAACTGGGCGGCATAATATGGTTTACCGCCGCGAAGATGGCACGATCGGGTGGGTTGAACCAAAACCTGTACCTTAGACCTCGGCTCACGTGAAGTAATATTCTATATCATTTCAAACATTTAAGGATTGCGCCGCTGGCCGCACCGGGCGCTTTTGAACAAAATATGATTCGACTTTCTACTAGGCTCGTTGAGGGGGCCGTTGTTGCTGACATGCTGTGCTCGGGGAAATCCGACCTGCTGGCGCAGCTATCGGTTATCGCGGCTGACAATTATTTTGTCGACGCCCATGCCGTGCTGGACGGCATGATTGAGCGCGAGCGACTTGGACCAACGGGTTTTGGCGGTGGAACAGCGATTCCGCATTGCAAGGTCTTGGGTATCGACATGCCCGTGGCCGTGTTTGTCCGGCTTTTGAAGCCGGTGCCTTATGATGCTGTCGACGACGAGCCTGTTGATCTGGTCTGCGCGCTTGTTTCACCGGCGCAGGATGGTGCATCGCATTTGCGCGCATTGGCAGAGGTTTCACGCCTATTTCGTGACGAGAAATTCCGCGCGCAGTTGCGTGGTGCCGCAGATTCTTCGGCGATGTTTGCGGTTTTGACCTTCTCTGAAGAGCGTGACGCCGCTTGATTGAACCACGGCTTGCCAGCGGTGTTCTTATCTCCGCAATCCAGCGCACAATAGAAGCCGAAGGTGACTTCGCAACCGTTCTGAAAAAGGGGGATGCGGTGTCCGGTGCCATATTGCTTATCGGGCAGGTTCGTGGCGCAGACCCCAAATTATACGAGCGTTATTCCGCATTAGACGGCCAATCCGCCTGGCAGACGATAGATTTGAAGGAATCTAGCGGTGTCGCGGTGCAGGATTATTGGCAAAAACGATGCGTGCGCGATCCGGATTTGTGGGTTTTTGAACTGGATGTCGCGTCCGGTGCACGGTTGGACCGACTTCTGTCCATGTTTATTTGACTTTGCTGCGCTGCGCCATAGATGCGCAGCCATCGAGTAGCGAAGGTTGTCGTTTAGGGCACAAATGGGGTGGCCTGATAAACACGCGAGTCGGATGCAACAAAAGACGAAGTATGATAAACTAATAGAGTTTCGTCTGCTGGTGCCGCCGCTTTAATGTATGTTTCATGTTGAAATTTTTTCGGGCTGCCTCTTTGGTAGCCGTATCTTTTACCCTGATTTCCGCAGTCATTACTGCGGATGCAGGATTTGCTTTTGGTAATGACCAAAGCACACAGTTAAGCGCCAACACCATCATCATTGACCCTACGCAGATCGCCGCTGAACAGGCGCAGTTGGATCTCGTGAAAAGCGGTAAAGTGAAGGCGACGCTCGCTGACAATGGCGACATTATATATGTTCCAAGCAACGGCATTATGCCCAAATCGCTCCCAAACCCCAATAATGTTGACGCAGATGCGGCAACCATATCCTCGCTCACCGACCTTGTGCGCACACAAGATGTCGATGACAGCTTAAGCAAGGAAGAGCGATGCCTTGCCAGCGCGGTCTATTTCGAAGCCAAGGGCGAATCGCTTGCCGGCCAATTGGCTGTCGCCCGTGTCGTGTTGGCCCGCGCCAATTCGGGTCGATTTGCCAACACATTATGCGGGGTTGTCTTCCAAAAAGGTCAGTTTTCCTTCGTTCGCGGGGCAAGCTTGCCGCCGATTCGGACAGACAGCATGCATTGGCGCAACGCTGTCGCGATCAGCAACATTGCGCTGGACAATAAATGGAAAAGCCCAGTTGAAGGTGCATTGTTCTTCCATGCCCGCCATGTTTCGCCAGGATGGCGTCTGACGCGGATTGGCAGCGTAGACAATCATATCTTCTACCGCTGATCGGTGCGCGTGGAATGAACGATAAGGGCCCCGCAAAGGGCCTTTATTTTGTTCCTATTTCGTTCTAAACGCGGATCATGACTCAGGCCCTTACACCTTCATCGATTTCCGGCGCGCCAGCGGTAGCGCGCGGTGTTTCGCGGTTGTTCTTGCGCAACCATATTGTGGTGCAACCTGAGGTCAGCCTGCGCAACAATCGCCGCGCGGATCTCATGGGCCTCAGCAACAAAAGCGAGATTATCATCGTCGAAATCAAATGTTCGCGCGCTGACCTTTTGGGTGATCAGAAATGGCCGGAATATCTGGAATATTGCGACCGCTTTTTTTGGGCAGTCCCGGCTGGGTTTGACATCAGCCCGTTGCGAAACGTTGCGTTTATGCCCGAACGCGCCGGTTTGATCATCGCCGACGCCTATGATGCCGAAATCGCGCGGCCAGCCGCATTGGTGCCGCTCGCCCCGGCGCGCCGTAAAACCGAAACGCAGCGGCTCGCGCGGCTAGCCATGCGCCGCTTGATGGGGATATCTGACCCTGACTCCGCGCTATCCGGGTTTGAATTCGAATAGCGCCTGACCCTAAATGGCTTTTTTGGGGTTATACCAGATGGGTGACGAATACGCCCGCTCCTGCGCCTTTAACTCCGTCCCCGGCAGCAATTTGGCGCCATAGCGCAAGGCATCAAACAACACCCAGCGCGGGGTCGGAATTTCCAGCACCCGGACATAATAAAATGCACGGATATTGCGGTTAAATTCCGGATCGGTCCACACCGTCCGCAATTCCGGATCACCAATGCTGTTGCTATAGCTCGCCTTCGCGATGTTTACGGTGTCGCCGACTATAGGGAGTTTGCCATTGGCGCCCTTGCGCCTTTTGTCAGCATCGCCCCAAACAACGTCAAAAATCTTTTCCTGCAATGCGCCGGAAGAATCTACCCAGCCTTTGACGACTTGAACGCGATCGAGATTTGCCCCTGCCGGGTCTTTCAACGCCGAAATCATAAACTTTGGCGCGCCGTTTCCGGGCTGTAGGTCTGCGCCCATGGGCACACCCTTTGCATATCCGGCCCTTACCCAGTCGCGTGCAAAATCCTTTTCATTGAAATCCCAACCGCCAAAGAAACGCAATGTCATGCGTGGGCCAGTTGTGGCGTACACCTCGCGCCGCATCATGGCGTCAAATATCGCTGCGCGTGTATTGCCCGTGGCCCACACGGCGGCATAGCCGCCCGCCAGATAGTGCCAACCAATACGTCCTTTCCGGGTGCCAAGATTTTGGGCCTGCGAAGCACGGTTGGCGTTAGGCTCGCCACCCGAATGCTTGCCGAAAAAATTATCTTCGTCGCCAGTGGCCAGCGCAGTGTGGCTGTCGGTTGAACCGATAACGCCGAATTTATAGGGGTTCACGCCGGTACGCGCCTCGATCGCAAGGCCACGCTTCAACGCCTCACGAATATATTCGCCCGCATAATCCTGCGGCTTTTTCGCGGCCTGCATGGTCAAATTGCCAAGGTCCCAGCCCGCGGTGCCGAAACCGGAGAATTCGTCGTTCGGCGACAAAAACGGGTGCGATTCACTATCGCCCTTGATTTGCGTGATTTCGGTCACTGGCTCGCGCGCGGCGCGCCGCCGTGCATATGCTGCGGTCATGGGGCCACCATCCGGGCCAACCAATTCGAACATCAGGCCATTGGACAGGTTGCTGTTATGCGGGATCGCCAGCACCTTGCCGCCAGTGACCTTCTCATAATTGTCCATATAGTCCCACAATTGGCTGACCGGCGTGTCGCCTTGGCCGGGGTCGTAAGGCAGGACCCTGTCGGTGCGGCTTTTGCCGTCACGGAACATGACGACGCGGTGTAAATTATTGCCGCCGGGCATCAACGTATATTCAAAACCCATGAAGGCGGTGAACTTTCCGGGCTCATTATAGCGTTCGACAAGCGTGCTGTGACTTGTCCAGATGTTGGTTGCCGTCTTGCGCTGTTTTTCGGGATTGGTCAGCGCAGCGGGAAGCGTGTTGCGGCCCGCACGGTCGATAAGCTCGCCGGTCACGCGCTGCATGCCCTCAGGCCCCTTATGCATTTCGGTGTGCCAACGCTTTAGCGTAGGGTCGCGAACAAGAAATCCGGGCGCATCGTAGAGAGCCTTGGTTGCGCCAAGTCCGCCCGAGTGGTCAGCGATCACAAGAAAATCAAGCGGACGCTCCAACTTGGCCTTCATCCCGCCAGTCGACGTAACCTCTTCTCCCCGTGCAAAACGTAGCGCCTCTTCCGGTCCAAGCTTTACGCCAAAGCCAAAGGCATCGATGGAATTGGCGGTATGGAGATGGGTATCGCCCCACAGCAAGGTATTGGCGGGACCAGATGTGACTTCAGCGTCCGATGACATCTGTGCCACGCGCGAATCATTTATGATGCTTTTCTCGCGATATTGCTGCCACCCGAAACTAAGCCCAGCACCCATCGCAACGACGGCAACACTGCCCAATATGATCTTGCGTATTCTGGCCATTTTATTCTCTCCCTGCATTAAAAGTGCTCCGGAAAATCGCACTGGTCAAGGCGGCCTTGAATTCCGCTACGTTAAGGGTTGCTTCATGCTCCAAATGAAGCCTGAAGCGCGGCCATCTTCAATCATCGCCAGACCTATTTTCTGGTTTTCGGCACCTAATATCGACTCTGCGCGATAGGTGCCGAACGCGCGATCCCAAAGCGTCAGCGCGAAACCGAAATTATGTTTCTGTTCATCGACCAAAGTGCTGTGGTGCACCAGATGCATGTCAGGTGTCACCAAAAGCAGCCGCAATATGCGGTCAAGCTTGCGCGGCACGCGGATATTGCTGTGGTTGAACAGCGCGTTGGCATTGAGCCATATTTCAAATGCCAATGCGACCAGCAGGGGCACGCCAAGCAAAGCGACGATGGCGGATTTATAGAATGTCGACACTATCAGTTCAAACGGGTGGAACCGCAATGCCGTGGTAACGTCCAGATCACAGTCGCTGTGGTGGACCGCATGCATGCGCCAGAGCAACGGGGTGCGATGCATAAAAAAATGCTGCAACCAGACCGCGAAATCAAGGACGATAAAGGCAATGGCGGCCTCAACCCAAAAGGGCAAGGCGACCAAATTCAGCGCGCCAAACTTGTGCGTATCGGACCAATTTGCGGCCATACCGACCACGACCAAAAAGGACAGCAGTCGGCCGATAACGGCGTTGCTGACAAAGAATAATGCATGTGTCCGCCATCTTGGGTTTCGGCCCAACACCAACGCGCGACGCGGCCAGATCGCTTCGGCGCTTGCGAGCAGCACAAGCAGCAAGGCGGGGATAGCTATCGCATAGTGGCCAAGCCCCGCCTGTATCATGCGCGTTATGCGTTCGCCTGTGCCAGGAAGGGATAATCTGTATATCCTTCCGCATCGGGCGAATACCAGGTCTTGAAATTGTCCGGCGTTAATGCCGCACCAATGCGCAACCGTTCCACAAGGTCCGGGTTGCTGATATAAGGACGGCCAAAGCTGATCGCGTCTGCAAGGCCCGAGGCAAGATCAGCATCCGCCAATTCCTTGGTATATTCTTGGTTAAGCACCAGCGGCCCTTTGAATATTTTACGGATCTCAGGCGACACGCGCGGCACTTCGGTTTGTCCGAAATTGCCATAAGGTTTGATTTCGCGCAGTTCGAGGAAGGCGATGCCGATATCTTGCAACGCGGCGGCGGCAGCGGTGAACAATGCAACAGGGTTACTGTCGTCCGCGCCTTGCGTTTCGCCATTGGGGGACAGGCGCACCGATGTCCGATCCGCGCCTACGGCGTCCACCACAGCTTGCGTCACTTCGCGCAGCAAGCGGATGCGGTTTTCGATCGCGCCGCCATAATCGTCGGTGCGCAAATTGGTCTTGTCGCGCAGGAACTGGTCAATCAGATAGCCATTTGCCGCGTGAATCTGCACGCCGTCAAAACCTGCGGCCATCGCGTTTTTCGCGGCGTGGACATAATCCGCCACAATGCGCGGAATTTCAGAAATATCGAGCGCGCGGGCTTCGGTATAATCTTTCTTACCCTCTGCCGTGTGTGCATAACCGGGTGCAGTGGTGGCCGAAGCCGAAACGCATGGCGCGCCGCCCAAGAAATCTGGGTGCACAAGACGGCCCATGTGCCATAACTGCAGGATAATCCGTCCGCCCGCGTCATGCACAGCCTGAGTCACGGGTTTCCAAGCCTTGATTTGCGCGTCGGACCAGATTCCGGGCGCCGATGGCCAGCCAAGGCCTTCTTGGCTAATGCCGGTCGCTTCCGCGATGATCAGGCCTGCGGTGCTGCGCTGGCTGTAATATTCTGCCTTCAGGTCGGACAGGGGCACATGTTCGCCCTCGCTCCGCCCGCGCGTCAACGGGGCCATCAATATGCGATTAGGCGCGGAGATGGCACCAAGTGTAATCGGGTCGAACAAAGTTGCAGTCATGCGATTTCCTGTCATTAAGGCGTTTCTTTGCCGCTTAGGGTCCTGACACTAGATGCGGATGAAAGTTGCAAATTGCAACGGGGGTTTATGCAGCAGAAGATTTTCCATCAGCAATCGCCGAGTCTGCTTGCCTTTGCCGCATTGCTTGCGGGTAATGTTGCGATTGCCTTTGGCCCACTGCTTGTGCGCTATGCTGATAGCGGTCCGATAGCGACCGGATTCTGGCGGCTGGCGCTGGCCACGCCCTTTTTGCTGTTCGTGGGCTATCGTTTTGGTTTTCGCCTCTCGGCGGTCAGCCGTCCGACCTATTGGCTTGCGCTTGTTGCGGGCCTGTTTTTCGGCGTCGATATCATCTTGTGGCATATTGGTATTTTTCAGACAAAAATGGCCAATGCAACGCTTTTCGCCAATTGCGCCAGCCTGTTGCTGGTAATTTATGGCGTCATCATAGCCCGCAAAATGCCGTCGAACTGGGAAAGCATGGCCGTTCTGTTCGCATTTGTCGGCGCGGCTTTGTTGATGGGGCAAAGCCTTGAGCTATCCCCGCGCCACTTCTCCGGCGACCTTTTGTCGCTTGGTGCCGGGCTTACCTATACCGTCTATTTGGTGCTGATGATGAAGATGCGGCAAAACACCGAAAGCTGGGGCGCGCTTGGCATGGCGAGTGCCATTGCGGCGGTCGTCCTGTTGGCCGCTGCTGTCTTTGCAGGCGAACAGATCATCCCGACGGCATGGTGGCCAGTTCTCCTGCTCGCCTTCACCTCGCAATTTTTCGGCCAGGGTTGCCTCACATATGCCTTGCCGCATTTCAGCCCACTGGTGATCGGCCTTGCCCTGCTGTTGCAACCCGCTTTATCGGCCTCCGCTGGCTGGCTGGCCTTTGGCGAAACGCTGACGGCGATGGATTTTACGGGCAGCGCGCTCATTATGATCGCGTTGGTTGTCGTGCGTAAGCAATAGACCTTTTCTTGAACGCGGCGAACGCCTACATATCATATATGTCCGAAAACGCCCTTCCTACTGACCCGACGATTGATGAAATTCGCGTCGCCCTTGCCCCTGTCATCGGCCGCCATGCCGGCTTTGACGGATGGTCGGTCGCCGCCGTCCATGCCGCCGCTGATGAGATGGGCGTTGACCGCGACGTTGCAATGCTGGCGTTCAAGGGCGAGGGCATCGAGATGATCGACGCATGGGTTGAAGGCGTTGATCTGGAACTTGCCCACCGCCTGCCACTGGAAACGCTGAACACGATGAAGATCCGAGACCGGATTACGGCATTGGTCGCGACCCGGCTGGAGATTATGGCCCCGGACCGGGAATCATTGCGCCGTGCGCTTGCCATCATGGCGATGCCGCAAAATCTCCTGAGGGCCGCGAAAATGGGCTGGCGTTCGGCGGATCGCATGTGGCGGCTGGCCGGCGATACCGCCACGGACCTCAACCATTATACCAAGCGCATGACGCTGTCGGCGGTCTATGGAAGCACTTTGAGCGTTTTCGTCAATGATGACAGCGAAAATTTCGCTGACACCCGGGCATTTCTGGACCGTCGGATCGACAATGTGATGCAGATTGAAAAGGTGAAATATCAGGCGAAACAGCGCAAGGAATATGCGCCAAGCCTGTCACGTTTCATCGGTCGGCTGCGCTACCCCGCACGTTAAAATAAATCCCTATTGATGTTATTGCGAATCGGTTGCAAATAGTGTTCGTGCAACTTGACCATCTTCCGTTGAACCAAATCGCCGTCATTCGGGCGATTGATTGGGAATCCTTGCCCGCTCACGAGGGGCATCGTTTGCGCTCGCTGGGTTTTGAGCCAGGGGTGACGATTGAGGTGTTGCATAAGGGCATATTGATGTGGCGTGACCCATTGGCGGTCCGCGTTGGCCGCATGACGGTGGCTTTGCGCAGCAATGTTGCCGCTGCTATTGATTGCGACTTGCCCGCATGACGCAAATGCCGCCCCTGGTCGCATTGGTCGGTAACCCCAATGCCGGCAAAAGTGCGCTGTTCAATGCATTGACCGGCGCGCGGCAGAAAATTGCCAATTATCCCGGCGTGACGGTGGAGCGTAAATCTGGTCGCGCTGCCTTTGCCGATGGGCGTCCGGTTGAAATGATCGACTTGCCCGGCGCGTATAGCTTGGACCCCGACAGCCTCGATGAAGCCGTCACGCGCGATGTTGTCTTGGGCAATCTTGCGGGGCACCGCCGCCCTGACGCATTGCTGATCGTGCTCGACGCGGGCAATCTCGACAATCATTTGCGCTTTGCGCTTGAACTGATTGCGCAAGGCCTGCCGACGGTGGTCGCGCTTAATATGATTGATCTGGCAGAGCGCGATGGCCTTCGACTCGATGTGCAAATACTGGCCCGCGCGCTTGGTGTGCCGGTGATTGAAACCGTTGCGGTGCGCCGTCGCGGGCTCGAACCATTGATGACTGCGCTGGACCAAACGCTCAGAAATTTGCGCCCGGTGACGGAACCCGTTGCCGCATCCTTTGGCGCTCAGAATCAGCGCGCGCGCGACATTGCCCGTTCGGCCATCATCAGCGAAACCGCTGGCCGCCAATGGACACGCAGGCTGGACGCCGTTCTGCTGCATCCGGTCGGCGGCGTCGTCATATTGCTGGCGCTATTGTTCCTGATGTTTCAGGCGGTATACGGTTGGTCCGAAGCGCCGATTGGTTGGATTGAAAGCGGCTTTGCGTTGCTCAGCGATGGCATCAAAAATGTCCTACCCGACGGATTGCTGCGCTCGTTTCTAACAGATGGCGTCATCGCCGGCGTCGGTTCCGTCATCGTGTTTTTGCCGCAAATTCTGATCCTGTTCCTCTTCATCTTGTTGCTCGAGGCATCGGGCTATATGACCCGCGCGGCCTTTGTGATGGACCGCCTGATGGCGGCAGTCGGCCTGTCGGGGCACAGTTTCATCCCCTTATTGTCGTCCTTCGCTTGCGCGATTCCGGGCATCATGGCGACGCGGACGATCATGGATCAAAAGGAGCGATTGGCGACGATCCTGATTGCGCCGCTGATGACCTGCTCGGCGCGTCTGCCGGTCTATACCGTCATCATTGGCGCGTTTATTCCGGCGTCCAGCGTTGGCCCCGGCATCGGGCTTCAGGGCCTTGTCCTTTTCGGCCTGTATATCGCAGGTATATTAGGCGCCATGCTGGCAGCAGCGGTCATCCAGCACTTTGTGACGCAAAGCCGGACGAGCGGTTTCCTTATCGAAATGCCACGCTATCAATGGCCACGCCCCGGCGACATTGCGCTCAATCTGTGGCAACGCGCATGGGTGTTTTTGCGCCGCGCGGGCACGATTATTTTTGCCGCGACGATTATCTTATGGGCGCTGTTAAGCTTTCCCAAGGCACCCGAGGGCAGTAATGTCTCGCAGGTTGAATATTCGGTCGCAGGCCGCATAGCCGACGGGCTTGAACCGATTGTTCGCCCCATAGGGTTCAACCATGATATTGCGCTGGCGCTCATTCCGGCGATGGCCGCGCGCGAAGTTGCGGTATCGGCGCTGGCAACAGTCTATGCCATTGACGCGGCGGATGAAGACGCCGCAGCGACTAGCCTTGGGCCAAAGCTTGCGGCGGATTGGTCGCTGGCGACGGCCTTGGCCTTCCTCGCCTGGTTCGTATTTGCGCCGCAATGCATCTCAACCATTGCAGTGACACGGCGTGAAACCAATGGCTGGAAATGGCCCATCTTCATGGTCAGCTATCTTTTTGCGCTGGCATATGCGGCTGCTGGGATTACATATTGGACAGCGCGTTCCTTCGGCTTATAGCGGCGCAACAGAAAATTTTATTCAAAGGACGGGAACATGGCGGGAAGCGTCAATAAAGTCATCATCGTTGGCAATTTGGGCGCGGATCCTGAAGTCAAATCATTCCAGAACGGCGGACGCATCTGCAATTTGCGCATCGCAACGTCGGAAGATTGGAAAGACCGCACCACGGGAGAGAAAAAAGAACGGACCGAATGGCACAGCGTCGTGCTCAATTCGGATGGCCTGGTCGGCGTGGCCGAACGTTTTTTGAAAAAGGGCAGTAAGGTGTATATTGAGGGCCAATTGCGCACGCGTAAATGGCAGGATGCCTCTGGCAATGACCGTTACACCACCGAAGTTTCGGTTGCCGGTTTTGATGGCAAGCTGGTGATGCTCGATGGTGCCAAGGGCGGTTCAGGCAGCGGCGAAGGCTGGAGCGGCGGTGGCGCATCGTCTGGCGGCGCGTCCGGCGGCAACAATTGGGGTGCAGGCGGCGGCGGAAGCAGCGGCGGTAGCGGAAGCTCGGGCGGCTTTGGTGGCGGCGACTTTGACAATGACCTTGACGACGACGTACCCTTTTGATCGCACATGAGGGGGCATATAGCAGGGGCCATGATTAAAAAGGCGATTTTGGTCCTTGTTCTGCTTGGCGCGATTGTCGCTTATTTCGTTTTCGATCTTGGCCAGATTCTGAGCCTCGAAAACTTTAAGGCCAGCCAATCAGAAATCGTCGCGGCGAAGGACTCCAATCCTATCCTTTATATAGCGGGATTTTTTATCCTATATGTCGCGGTGACGGGGCTTTCGATTCCCGGCGCGGCGTTTATGAGCCTTGTTGCGGGCGCGTTGTTCGGTGTGCTCGTTGGCACAATCATTGTTTCCTTTGCCTCCACCCTGGGTGCGACTTTGGCGTTTTTAAGCGCGCGTTTCGTGCTGCGCGATTGGGTGCAGGGCAAATTTGGCGAACGTCTGCGTGCGGTTGATGAAGGCTTGGAAAAGGATGGCGCTTTCTATCTCTTCACGCTGCGCCTGATCCCCGTGTTTCCGTTTTTCGTGATCAATCTTTTAATGGGCCTGACGCGGATAAAAACACGGACATTTTTCTGGGTCAGCCAATTGGGCATGCTGCCCGCGACAATTGTGTTCGTAAATGCGGGCACGCAGATTAGCCGTATCGAAAGCACCTCTGGCCTATTGTCGCCAACGCTGATCGCGTCCTTTGTCGCGCTCGCGCTCTTTCCTTGGGCGGCAAAGGCTATTGTCGCCTTGGTTAAGCGCAGCCGTGGCTGAACGCTGGCAAAAACCCAAAAGGTTCGACTGCAATCTTATCGTCATTGGCGCGGGTTCCGCAGGCCTCGTGTCGGCCTATATCGCGGCCATGGTGCAGGCCAAGGTGACGTTGATCGAAGCGCATGCGATGGGCGGGGATTGCCTGAACACCGGATGCGTGCCGTCGAAAGCGCTGATCAAAAGCGCGAAGGTTGCCCACCAGATTGCCGATGCCGCGCGCTTTGGCATTGACGTTGGCGCACCCGCCATTGACTTTCCCGCCGTCATGCGTCGCGTGCGGGACGTTATCACTGCCATTGAACCCCATGATAGCGTTGAACGCTTTACGGGCCTTGGGGTCGACTGTGTGAAGGGTTATGCGCGCTTCATCGACCCATGGACCGTCGAGATTGACGGCGCACGGCGGCTGACGGCGAAGTCGTTCATTATTGCCACAGGCGCAGCGCCGCTTATTCCGCCGCTACCCGGTGTCGAGGATAGCGGATATCTGACCAGCGAAACTTTGTGGGACGCCATGGCCACGCGGTCCGACGCGCCGACCAGGCTCGTTATCTTAGGTGGCGGGCCGATTGGCTGTGAACTGGCGCAGGCATTTCAGCGGCTTGGATCGAATGTTACCATAATCGAGATGGCTGAACGTTTGCTGATGAAGGAAGATGCAGACGCCGCAGCATTGGTCACGGCGCGTCTTGAAGCCGAGGGCGTGTCGGTCCTTAATAACCATCGCGCAGTTCGGTTTGCAGCAAGCAAGGCGCTCTATGTGGCGGGGCCGGATGGTGAGGTCGAAATTGCGTATGATGACATCATCATTGCGGTTGGACGCAAGCCCCGCGTCGCGGGCTTTGGTTTGGAAGAGCTTGGGCTGATTGTCGATGGACGGCTGGACAATGACGCATTTCTGCGCACCAACTTGCCGCATATTTTATGCGCCGGTGATGTGGCGGGTCGTCAGCAGCTTACCCATGGCGGTAGTCATGAGGCATGGTATGCCAGCGTGAATGCGCTTGCGCGTCCCTTCAAAAAATACCGCACCGATTATCGCGTCCTGCCGCGCGTGACCTATACTGAGCCTGAGTTGGCGACCGTAGGCCTGACGCAAGCCGAAGCCGAAGCGCAGGGCCTTTCCTTTGATCTCACGCGGTACGATCTGGACGACCTTGACCGCGCCATTGCCGAAAGCGAGGCGCATGGTTTTGTGAAAATCCTGACGGCAAAAGGCAGCGACCGGATATTGGGCGCGACGATCATTGGTCAGAACGCAGGCGAAATTCTCGCTGAGGTCACCTTTGCCATGAAGCATAATATGGGCTTGCGCAGTATCCTCCAGACCATTCACCCTTACCCCACTTGGGCGGAAGCGAATAAATATGCGGCGGGGCAATTTGGCCTTGCGCGCAAGCCTGAGGGCGTGTTGAAATGGGCAGAACGCTGGTTCCGCTGGCAGCGCGGTTAGGTCTAGTCGAAGCTTTTTGCCGCGAGGATGAAGCGCTGGGCGACCGTCAGTAGGCACAATGCAGCGAACACAATCGCCAGCGTCGGGAAAAAGCCTGGGAACAGGCAAAATAGCACGAAAAAAGCGATCGTCTCGCCGCCCTCCATCAACCCAGTTGAATAGATAAACGCCTTTGGCCCATGCGCGCCATCATCGGATGTCTGGCGCGCGATAATGGCGGCAAAGGCCAGAAAGCTGACCGCGGTCAGAGTGAAGCTGGCGATCAGCAGCAAAGCGGGCATTTGGTTGACGGAGTTCATCAACCCGAATGCGATAGGGATTGAGAGATAGAAAACATAATCGCAAATGGTGTCGAGATAGCCGCCGAACTCTGTCGGCCCGTTGATGCGGGCAATGGCGCCATCGAGTCCGTCGAAAATCCGGTTGAGCAGGATAAAGCCCAGGGCCGCGGCGAAATTTGACTGGGTGACAAAAAAAGCAGCGCCTAGCGCAAGCCCTGCGCCGCTGATCGTCATCATATTTGCCGAAATGCGCGTGTCCGCGATCCAACCCGCCATGCGGATAAGTGCAGGGTCGACGAAACGGCGCAGTGCCACGTCAAACATGGCTGCAACATGTCATTTTTTTGCCAATAGGTCCTTCAGGCCAGCCAATGCGCCAGTCGGGGCCCCATCTTCCTCGCTCTTTACGCCAGCGGCCTTGAGCATTTTCTCCGCCTCTGGACTGCGCGGATAGGGGTTAAGCGCCAGGCCAAGCGACTGGGCCACCGCCTCGCCCAGATCAATAGTCTGGCCATCGTGGAACATTGTGTCGCAATCGTCGGCTTCCAATTCCAGCTCAACTTCACCGCTTATAACGGGTTCGGCGATAAAACGGATATGCACAGCCTCATCCATTTGGGCGGGCACAGGGTCATGCGATGCAATGCAGTATTGCGCGAGGTCAGCGGCAAAACGGCCAGTTGCCACCACGCCTTTGGAATCATGCGCCAGCGAAATCTCCGCCTTTAGGCAATCCAGCGCAGCCAGATCAAAACGCGCCATCAGGCCGGCGCGCGCAGCCTCATCCGCCGACAGTTGGATATTGCGGCTATGGCTGCCCACTTCAGAAAGCTTGACGACATGGCTGAACTCATTCGCGGTTACCATTGGGCGCCGCCCTCCACCAACTTATCCGGCAATATTGCGCCAAGTGCCCGTTCGACATCAAGCAAGCCCTGACGGGTATGCGCAAGCGCCTCTGGCGATGGCGCAACGCTGCGATAGAGGTTACGGACCAAGGCATCGTCAAGGGCGCTGTGATCGTTCATAGCATTCCGCAGCGCGCCGAGCCTGCCGCCGACGGCGCTCATAATCTGACCGATATGCTTTCCGACAATCATGTCGCCAATGCCGACTTCGCGCAGCTGACCGTCCATGTCGTCGACAAAAACCTCCGTCAACCGTGCCATATCAAGGGCATGGGCCTTGCTTTCTTCAAGCCGCAGAAGCACGAGAGACAATATCGTTGCCACCATGTCGAACCTGCCATCAAGGCTATCGGAAACCTGGCCTTCGACATACCAATGCGGCTCGCGTGCCTTGGCAACAATTTGGTTATACAAAGGGACAAGCTTCATTTTGGGGTCAGGTTGCCCGTTGCCGAATAGTCGTTTCAATAATGTCATAACGGCTTTTTTATCCTTACTCATCGGGCGTTCATCTGGGATTGCATATTGATATTGCGCCTTAAGGATGCAATGGCAAAGGCTCAAGTTTAGTGGATTAGCGGAGAAGTCTATGCGCGCGTCGCAAATTGCCGGTCTTGCAACATTGATTGTCGCATTGACACTGTCCACTGGATGCACGCGGCTGCGCTCGCATCAGGGGTATATTGGTGATCAGACTTTGCTGAATTCGGTTCAGCCGGGTGTCGACAATAAGGAATCGGTGCAGGCATCGCTTGGCCGCCCAACCTTTGTCGGCCAGTTTGACCAGAATGACTGGTATTATTATTCGCGTGAGGCCAAGCAATTGGCGTTTTCGCAGCCAAAGGCCGACAAGCAATATGTGCTAAAGGTCCGTTTTGACCCCGCAGGCAATGTCGCGTCGATTTCCCAAACGGGAACGGAATTGATTTCGAACATCAGCCCGATAGGCGACAAAACGCCGACATTGGGCCGGAACACGAGCTTTTTTGAAGAAATTTTCGGCAATATCGGTGCCGTTGGCGCCGGTGGCGGGCAAGGCGGGACGCCGAATAGTCCGAACTGAAAGTAATGTCGGTAAGGGTGCGTCACCATCCAATTGACGTCCCTGAATGACCTCGCCTTGTAAAATCTTCGTCACCCTGAACTTGTTTCAGGGTCCATCTATCAGTCGAGATTTTAGGTTTGTTAGGCGAGATGGATGCTGAACCAAGTTGTGCTGCGCACGCCATCGGCCCCAGCATGACGGTGTTGGATAGGTCTTTGTGTCTTCGTGCGAACATTCAAAGCTTTTTGGTTCGCACGAAAACGCAAAGACACGAACATCCAATAGCGGCAAGTTGCAAGCCGCCTGAACCGACGTCAAATATTTACTCTGCAATCCCCGCAGCCGCCAGCACCGCGAGCGTTACCAAATCACTCGTGCTTGACGCCATGGTCGCCACTTGCACTTGGCGCTCAATGCCGAGCAACATGGGGCCAATGACCTGATCCCCGCCCAATTCGCGCAGCAACTTGGCCGAAAGGTTCGCGGACTGAAGCCCCGGCATGATCAGAACATTCGCAGGGCCGGACAGGCGACAGAACGGGTAGTTTTTCATCAGCTCCGGGTTCAACGCAACATCGGGCGGCATGTCGCCTTCATATTCGAAATCGGGCCGACGTGCGTCCAATATGGCAACCGCTTCGCGGATATTGTTGAGCCAGGTTCCCGCAGGATTACCAAATGTTGAAAAGGACAGAAACGCAACGCGCGGCACATGACCCATGCGGCGGGCGACGGCGGCGGTCTTCTCTGCGATATGCGCGAGTTCCTCGGCGCTTGGGCGCTCGTTCACGGTGGTATCGGCAATAAACACCGTATGCGTTTTGCCGACCATGACGTGAATACCAAAGGGGACCGCATCCTTTTTTGGGTCAAGCACGCGGCGCAGTTCGCGCAGCGTCTGGGCAAAGGTGCGGGTGACGCCGGTGATCATTGCATCGGCCTGATCCATTTGCAGCAGCAGTGCGCCAAAGATATTCCGGTCACGGTTGACCATCCGCTGAATATCGCGGCGCAGATAACCGCGTCGTTGCAAGCGGTTATATAGCCGGTCGACCATTTTATCGACGAGTGGACTTGTGGCGCTGTTGTGGATTTCATAATCATCGGGGTTAGCACCCAGCTCAATCAGCTTCTCCGTGACGCGGGAATCACGGCCAATCAGAACTGGTATGCCATAGCCGTCCTGTTTGAACTGGACCGCAGCGCGCACGACGACATCTTCTTCGGCTTCGGCAAAAATCACGCGCTTGGGTTTCGCGCGCGCCGCCTCATAAACTTGGGTGAGCGCCGATGTCGTCGGGTTCTGCCGCGCGCGCAGGCTGGCGCGATAGGCCTGCATATCTGCGATAGGCTTTTGCGCGACGCCCGAATCCATCGCGGCCTTGGCAACAGCGGAGGCAACAATTTCCATCAGACGCGGGTCGAACGGCGACGGAATGATATAATCCCGGCCAAATTTGTGCATCAGGCCACCATAAGCTGCCGCGACCTCTTCGGGCACAGTTTCGCGCGCCAGTTGCGCCAGCGCATGTGCGGCGGCAATCTTCATTGGCTCATTGATGGTGGTCGCCCGCACATCCAACGCACCGCGAAACAGGAACGGGAAGCACAGGACATTGTTGACCTGATTGGGGAAATCGGAACGACCCGTCGCAATAATCGCATCCGGCCGCGCGGCCCGCGCCACGGGCGGAGAGATTTCGGGATCGGGGTTCGCCATCGCGAAAATGATCGGCTGATCTGCCATGGTTTTGACCATATCGGCGCTCAAGGCATTTGCCGCCGAAAGCCCCAGAAACACATCCGCGCCAACAGTCGCTTCTGCGAGCGTGCGCGTGCTGGTCTTTGCGGCGTGCGCGGATTTCCACTGATCCATGCCTTCGGTCCGGCCTTGATAGATGACGCCTTTCCGGTCGCACATGATGACATTATTGTGCGGCACGCCCATGCCCTTGATCAGCTCAGTGCAGGCAATTGCCGCAGCGCCAGCGCCGTTGCAAACGACCTTAATGTCTTGCAGCGCCTTTCCGGTGAGCGCGCACGCGTTGATCAACCCGGCGGCGGCGATGATCGCCGTGCCATGTTGATCGTCATGAAATACAGGGATGTTCATCCGCTCTTTCAATGTTTGTTCAATGATGAAGCAATCGGGTGCGGCAATATCTTCCAAATTGATGCCGCCAAAGGTCGGTTCCAACAATTCAACCGCGTCGATGAAGCGTTGCGCATCTTCGGTATTCACTTCGATGTCGATGGAGTCGACGTCGGCGAATCGTTTGAACAAGACTGCCTTGCCTTCCATCACTGGCTTTGATGCCAAGGCCCCCAAATTGCCCATGCCAAGAATAGCGGTGCCATTCGAGATGACCGCGACCAGATTGCCTTTGGCGGTGTAATCATAAGCTGTGGCAGGATCATCATAAATGGCCTGCACCGGCACAGCGACGCCGGGCGAGTAAGCAAGGCTCAGGTCACGTTGAGTCGCCATGGGCTTGGTCGCCACGATTTCGATTTTGCCGGGGCGTCCCTGCGCATGGAAATCAAGCGCTTCCTGCGGGGTGATTTGGACGTCGCTATCGTTCATTCTTGGCCCTGACCATTTATCATCAATTTTTAAGCCCTAACGCGCTGCTGACGCAAGGGCAAGCATTGCCCCGCCCGACGGGCTTCGCTAACGCATTGTTTATGGCGGGGGACAACACACCGACACCCATGATGGTGCAATATCTTGGTTTGAAGGCCAAGGCGGGCGATTGCCTGCTGTTTTACCGCATGGGTGATTTTTTCGAATTATTCTTTGATGATGCACGTGCGGCGGCAGCGACGCTCGACATCGCTTTGACGTCGCGCGGGGAACATGATGGCAAACCAATCCCCATGTGCGGCGTGCCTGTTCATGCCGCCGAAGGTTATTTGGCGCGGTTGATTAAGGCGGGGCATCGCGTCGCGATTGCCGAGCAGACGGAAAGCCCGGACCAAGCTAAGGCGCGTGGTGGAAAAACGTTGGTCACGCGCGACATTGTGCGGTTTGTGACCGCAGGGACGCTGACTGAGGATAGTCTGCTGGATAGCTGGGCATCCAACATGCTCGTGGCAGTTGCGCAGGTCGGAGAGTTTTTTGGGATAGCCGCCGCCGACATCTCGACAGGCTATTTTGAACTGGTCACGGTGACGGGCGGCGCGCTTGAGGCGGAGTTGGCGCGACTTTGCGCCAGCGAGTTGGTTGTGCCCGATGGGTTTGCAGAACTTCCAGGTGCCATTCTACGGCCAAGGGCAGATTTTGACAGCGTTGTCGGCGGCGATGTGTTGCGGCAGCATTTTGCGCTCAATACGCTCGATAGCATTGGCCCCATCACGCGGGCCGAACAAGCGGCGGCTGGTGGCCTGATTTCCTATCTCGCGCATGCCGGACAGGGCAAAATGCCCTTCCTAAAACGCCCCGTCCGCCGCGAGGTGCACGAACATCTTTTGATTGATCAGGCCACGCGCGACAGTCTGGAGATCAACAGCGCTAGCAAAGGTGGGCGCACGGGGTCTTTGCTGGCTGAGGTTGACCGCACGATTACAGGTGCAGGTGCGCGGCAACTGGCCGCTGATCTTGCTGCCCCCCTCATGGATAAAGCGAAAATCGATGCGCGCCTGTCGCTGGTGCAATGGTTCCATGATGCGCCGCTGACCCGCGATGCGGTGCGGGCGGCATTGCGGCAACTGCCCGATATTGCGCGCGCGCTTGGCCGTGTTGTGGCGGGGCGGGGCAGCCCAAGGGACTTGGGCCAGATTCGCGACGGGTTGGATGCGGCACGGGCTCTACGTGAACGTCTGGGCGCAATGGCGGACCGTCCGGAGCTACTTGATCAACTTCTGCCCGCATTGGATGGTCATGGCCATATTGTTGACCTGCTGTCGCGCGCTTTGGTGACTTCGCCGCCCACAGACACCTCGCAAGGCGGCTATATCGCCGAAGGCTATGACGCCGCTTTGGATATGCTGCGGGTGGCGGGGCGCGATGGACGACAAGCGATCGCGCAGTTGGAAGCGCGTTATCGCGATATGACGGGCATATCCGCACTCAAAATACGCCACAATGCCGTTCTGGGCTATTTTGTCGAGGTGCCTGCCAAGCATGGCGATGCATTGATGGCCGCCGGGACAGGCTTTACCCATCGGCAAACGATGGCGGGTGCGGTGCGGTTCAATTCGCCAGAATTGCATGAAGAAGCGGTCCGCATCACGCAAGCTGGCGGCCATGCCTTGGCCGCCGAAGCGGCGCATCTGGAAGAGCTGATGGCGCTGATATTGTCCCGCCGCGATCCCATTGCCACAAGCGCCGATGCTTTGGCGCGTATTGATGTGTCCGCCGCGCTCGCCGAGCGCGCTGCGCAGAGCAATTGGTGCCGCCCAAATTTTGTTGCCCACCCCTGCCTTGAGATCGAAGGCGGACGTCATCCCGTCGTCGAAAGCGCGCTGGCAAAGTCGGGCGACCGGTTCATCGCCAATGACTGCAAGCTGTCGCCTGAAAAGCGGTTATGGCTGGTTAGCGGTCCGAACATGGGCGGTAAGTCTACCTTTTTGCGACAAAATGCGTTGATCGTTTTGCTGGCGCAGGCGGGCAGCTATGTGCCAGCAACCTCGGCGCGGCTTGGCCTTGTCGACCGATTGTTCAGCCGCGTTGGCGCGTCGGACAATTTGGCACGCGGCCGGTCAACCTTCATGGTCGAAATGGTCGAAACCGCTGCGATTCTTGCCCAAGCGACCGAGCGCAGCTTCGTCATATTGGATGAGGTTGGGCGTGGTACGTCGACCTATGATGGCCTTGCCATTGCTTGGGCGGTGGTGGAGGGCATCCACGAAACCAATCGTTGTCGATGCCTGTTCGCGACGCATTATCACGAACTGACACGGCTGGCGGACAGTCTTGATGCGCTATCGCTGCACCATGTCCGCGCAAAAGAATATAAGGGCGATCTGGTGCTGCTGCATGAACTTGCCGATGGCCCGGCGGACCGCAGCTATGGCATTGCGGTGGCAAAGCTTGCCGGCCTTCCGCCGCAGGTTGTGGCGCGCGCAAGTGCCGTGCTTGCCAAGCTTGAAAAAGGCCGCGTTGAAACCGGCGGGCTTGCCGCGGGGCTTGGCGATTTGCCTTTATTCAGCGCCGCCATTGATGCCGCCGAAGCGAAAGTCGATGCGCTGCGCGAAAAACTGTCCGGCCTCGACATCGACGCACTTAGCCCGAAGGCCGCGCTTGATTTATTGTATGAACTCAAGCGCACGGCTGGCGAAAACTGATTAGGTTAGCGACAGAAACAGTCCCGCCAGCGCAGCGCTCATCAGGTTCGACAGCGACCCTGCGGCAAGTGCCTTGAGTCCAAGCTTGGCAATCATGGGACGTTGATTGGGTGCTAGGCTGCCGGTTATTGCGATCTGAATTGCAACCGAGAGGATATTGGCAAAGCCGCAAAGCGCGAAAGTGACAATAGCGACTGTCGATGCCGAAAGCGTCTTTTCGGCCCCGAGATCAATAAAAGCTACAAACTCGTTGATGACGATCTTGGTACCAAATAGGCCGCCGGCCTGAATGGCCTCATTCCAGGGCACGCCGAGCAGGAACATCAGCGGTGCAAAGACATAACCGACGATTTGTTGGAAGCTAAGATCCGGCAGTCCGAACCACCCACCAATGCCGCCCAAAATACCATTGGCGAGCGCAACAAGGGCGACGAAGGCCAATACCATTGCGCCAACGGCGACCGCCAGCTTAACGCCGGTTTGCGCGCCTTGCGTGGCGGCCATGATGATATTGGCGGGCTTTTCTTCGCCGTCGTCATATGCGATTACTGGCTCATCATCGGGATGCGGGTTGGGCAGCGCCGGGTCGCTTTCACTGACCGGCATCGGCGGGATGTCCGGCATCATCAGCTTGGCCATCAATATGCCGCCCGGCGCCGACATGAATGCGGCGGCAAGCAGATAATCAATGCGAATGCCCATTGAGGCATAAGCGGCCAATATGGTTCCGGCTACGCCCGCCATGCCGACGGTCATGACGCAAAATAATTGTTCAGGCTTCAGCCCGGCGAGATAGGGTCGAATGACCAAGGGTGATTCCGATTGACCGACAAAGATATTGGCGGCGGCACACAGGCTTTCCACTTTTGAAATGCCCGTGATTTTCTGCAATCCGCCGCCGATCCAACGGATCACATATTGCATGATGCCGAGATAATAGAGGATCGATATCAACGAGGCAAAGAAGATGATCACTGGCAGCGCTGCAATGGCAAAGCTGTTCCCGCCAATTTCGGGCGAAGCCAAAGGCCCAAAGATGAACTTTGTTCCTTCACCTGCGTAGCCCAAAAGGTTGGCAACACCGTTGGACATGAACGCAAGCACAGTTTTGCCCCAAGGCACGTACAACACCAAGGCCGCCAAACTTGCCTGCAGGGCAAAAGCGGCACCGACGACACGAAACTTGATCGCACGGCGGTTGGACGACAACAAAACCGCAATCGCCAGAATGACCGCCATGCCCGCGATGCTCATTAAAATCTGCATGTATAACTTCCCCGAAAACCGTCACCCTGAACTTGTTTCAGGGTCTTACTCCGATACAGTGAAAGTAAGATGCTGAAACAAGTTCAGCATGACAGCAATTTATAGTTCCCGCGTTCGACCTAGCGCCATCGTTGGCCTTGCGCCAATAAAATTAGACGCTAGTCAGTTTTGGATGACTGATCAAACCACATCACACGCGACGAGCGGGGGCATCCCTAAATCGCTTTTCATGTTTTCAATCATTTATGGCGGCATGGTGTGCATTGCCGGTGTGCTTGGAAATAAGCAGGTTTCTTTAGGGCCGCTGGCTGTTGAAGCGGGCATTTTTCCGTTTCTTTTGCTGGTCATCCTTTCCAGCGCGGTAGCAGCCTTGCACGGTAAGATTATTGCGGATCGATTGGTCAAATATGGCTTCATTCCGCTCATTGCGTCGATATTGCTCACGTTGCTGGTGCTTTCACTGCCGCCGTCACCGAAGATGGACGTCAAATATCTGGACGCGTTCAACACCATGATGGGGCAGACGCCGCGCATTTGGCTGGCAGGCATAATCGCTTATGGCGTGTCGCAAATGCTCAACGTCTATCTGTTCGATCGTTTGAAAGATACTGTGGGCAAATATGTGGCGTTGCGCGGCGCCATCGCTGCGGTTTTATCGCAGATCATTGATACCTTATTGTTCGTAAGCATTGCCTTTTACGGCGTGTTCCCCATCATGGACTTGCTGTTCGGCCAAATGCTGGCGAAGGTCGTTTTGAGCATGATCATGGTGCCGTTGCTCATCACTTTCTTTGTCAGCTACGGCCATAAGCTGGACGGCACAAACCCCAAAGCAGTTAGTGCGCATGACCATTGATCCCGCCAATCTCGCCAAGGCCGAAACGCTAACCGAGGCGCTGCCTTATTTGCAGCGTTATGCGGGTAAGACCTTTGTCGTCAAATATGGCGGCCATGCGATGGGCGATGCCAGCCTCGCGCGCGATTTCGCCGACGATGTGGTGTTGTTAAAGGCCGTCGGCATCAACCCCGTTGTCGTCCATGGCGGCGGGCCGCAAATTGGCGCAATGCTGAAGAAATTGGGCGTGGAGAGCGAATTTGTCGATGGCCTTCGCGTCACCGATGCCGAAACCGCAAAGATTGCCGAAATGGTGCTATCGGGCGCGATTAACAAGGAACTGGTCGGCTGGATCAATGCCGCCGGTGGTAAGGCGCTGGGCATATCGGGCAAGGATGGCGGGTTCGTCACGGCGACCAAGGTGCAACGCACACAAAAAGACCCCGATAGCCATATCGAACGGAATATCGATCTTGGCTTTGTCGGCGAACCAACAACCGTAGACCGCAGCATCATTGATACGATTAGCGCGGCAGGCATGATTCCTGTGATCGCGCCGATTGGTGTTGGTGTAGATGGCCATACGTATAACATCAACGCCGACACAATGGCTGGCGCGGTGGCGAGTGCGCTGGGAGCCTCGCGGCTTTTCCTTTTGACCGACGTTGCCGGCGTACTGAACAAGTCGGGCGAATTGCTAACAGACCTTGACCCTGCGGCGATCGCCGCGTTGCAAAATGACGGCACGATCAGCGGCGGCATGATCCCCAAAATCCAGACATGTGTCGATGCGGTGCAAGCGGGCGTGGATGCAGCGGTTATCCTCGACGGTCGCACCAGCCATGCCATGCTCATCGAAATGTTCACCGTAAAGGGTGCAGGAACCCTGATTCACAAGTAAACTGCGGCTTGCACTGTTTTGGGCAGTTGATACAGCGCGCGGCCTCGGCTAATCGCTTCGACAAACTTTTTTCGGAGAATTCCATGCTTCTCGCGCTTATTTCCATCATCGGATATTTGATGACGATATTGTCCACCGTCGTCATCATTCAATTCATCCTAAGCTTGCTGATTTCGTTTAATGTCGTCAGCCTGTCGAACAACATCGTCGCCTCTATCTGGCAGGCGCTTTCGGTCATTTTGGATCCGTTTCTAAAGCCTATCCGCAAGATCATGCCTGATACTGGGATGATCGATTTTTCGCCGATGGTGTTATTGATCGGTCTGCGCATATTGCAGATGCTGTTGGTGGGTGTGGCTAATGATATTTCTGCGGCGGGCACGTGAACAACGCAGTGATTATTGATGGCAAGGCATTTGCAGCCCAATTGCGTCTGCGCGTGGCCGCTGCTGTCGAAAACTTTATAGCGTTAACGGCGCATAAGCCGGGCCTTGCCGTTGTGCTGGTGGGTGATGACCCGGCCAGTCAAGTGTATGTGGGTTCCAAGAAGAAAGCGACGGTCGAGGCAGGCATGAACAGCTTCGAACATCGCCTGGCTGCGTCGGTTTCGCAAGGCGAACTCATCGCGCTGGTCAAGACACTCAACGCCGATGCTGCCGTCGATGGCATATTGGTGCAATTGCCCTTGCCACCGCATATCGACGATAAAGCCGTGATCGCCGCGATTGATCCGGGCAAGGATGTTGACGGCTTTCATGTCGTCAATGCCGGACGTCTCGCGGTGGGTGAGGAGGCGTTTGTCCCTTGCACGCCGCTTGGTTGCCTGATGCTGTTAAAGGACCATATGGGCGATCTGTCCGGTAAGAACGCCGTGGTTATCGGGCGGTCGAACATTGTCGGTAAGCCGATGGCGCAATTGCTGTTGGCAGAAAATTGCACTGTTACCATTGCACATAGCCGAACGCAGGATTTGCCAGATGTTGTGCGCCGTGCAGACATCGTTGTGGCTGCTGTTGGCCGCGCGGAGATGGTGACCGGCGATTATTTGAAACCCGGCGCGGTGGTGATTGATGTTGGCATCAACCGCCTGGAGCCCGAGGCGGGCCAAAGCAAAGGTCGTTTGGTCGGCGACGTTGCCTTTGACGACGCGTTGCGCCATGCTGGGGCCATAACCCCTGTCCCGGGCGGGGTCGGGCCCATGACCATTGCGTGCCTGTTGCGCAATACATTGGTTGCCGCGCACCGCCGTGCAGGAGTTGCCGCACCAGAAGGAATATGACGCGATGAAAGCTTTTCCTGTCCTTCTTGCTGCCGCAGCGCTTTCGGCTTGTGCGGGCTCGCCAAGCCGCGAATATTATGAATTTCAGCCCAAAATCGCCAACCCAAGCGCGATTATTGCGGCAGACATTGGCTTTAATCAGCTTGCCCAACAAAAGGGGCAATGGACCGCTTTTCGTGAAACAGCCGCTAAGGACGCCATAATGTTCATGCCGCAACCCACGCTTGCGCTCGAATGGCTGAAGGGCAAGGCGGACCCCGTTGCTTCGGTAAAGTGGCAACCGCATAAGGCGGTCATGTCCTGTGATGGCAAAACGGGCGTAACGACCGGCGCGTGGGAGAGACCGGATGGCGCGGTCGGATATTTCACCAATGTCTGGCAATTTGTCGAGAAAAATGCGCGCGGTGACGGGGAATGGAAATGGGTGCTACACCATAACGACACCCTGGCCGTGCCACGTGCGCCCAAAGAGATGATTGAAACGAAGGTCGCCAGTTGCAAAGGCCGAGCGTCCGCGACGTTCACTACCCGGCCTCAGGGTGCAACAATAAAAACCGGCTATGCGGGTGATCAATCGTTGCGCCACACCTATATCGTTCAGCCCAGCGGCGCACGCACCGTCGAAATCACATTATGGAATGGCGATGCAACCGAGACCGTCATCATGGATGAGGTTGCGCCGCAATGATGATCGAATTGTTTCTTTCGGCCTTTATCACCTTTTTCGTAGTGATCGACCCGCCGGGTTGTGCGCCGATTTACGCCAGCCTGACCAAGGGCGCCAATGCAACCCAGCGCCGCAATATGGCGTTGCGTGCCGTCATGGTTGCGTCGGGGATATTGCTGGTTTTTGCGTTGTTCGGCGAACAATTGCTGGGCGCGCTGCATATTGAATTGAACAGCTTCCGGATTGCAGGCGGAATCATGCTGTTCCTGATCGCCATCGACATGGTATTTGAAAAGCGCACGTCACGCCGCGAAGAACGCGCGCAGAAAATCATCGACACGCCCGAGATTGAGGACGTTTCTGTCTTCCCCATGGCCATGCCGATGATCGCAGGGCCAGGGTCCATTGCCTCGGTCATGCTGCTTATGTCGCAAAATAGCGGGATTGACCGCGCTGGCGTCATTTTGGCGGCACTGGGAACCGTGCTTGTCCTGACGCTTTTGGCGTTGCTCGCCGCTGGTCCCATCATGCGCGTTTTGGGTGCCAATGCTGAAGCCGTGATCACGCGGCTATTGGGTGTGCTGCTCGCCGCATTGGCCGCGCAATTCGTCATTGATGGCCTGAGGGCGAGCTTTCTGGGCTGATTATTGAAGCGTTACGCGGTCGTCGGACCCATCATGTCGTCCGAAAAATTGCATCAATTGCACAATAGTGTCGGCGCGGTCGGATAGCCCGCGCGCTTCCAACAAGGCTTGCTTGGCTGCAAAATCAAACGGCGCGATTTGGGCAATGGCATTAACCAGAGAATAATCGTCCAGCTGCGACACCGCCGCCCAATCGACGCTATACCCTTGCGATTCGGCAAAGCGGCGTGATTCGATTTCAATCGACGCGCGTTCGGCCAATGACAGCGCTTCGCCCATCTCATCTTCGTCCCACAATTCGGCCTCAACTTGGCGAAAACTTGTGGTCACATTCAATTCCTTGATCACCGAAAAGCGTTGCACGCCTTCAAGAATGATATTGTATCGCCCATCGTCTAGCGCCTCCACATCGTGAATCCGTGCAAGACAGCCGACGTTGAACAAAGGCGGCTGGTTGCCTTGCCCCTTGGGCTGGATCATACCGATCTTGCGGTCACGGGCCAGCGAATCGCTCACCAGATCGCGATAGCGCGGTTCAAAAATATGCAGCGGCAGTTGCATGCTTGGGAAAATAATAGCGCCGGTGAGCGGGAAAATCGAAATCCGTTGCGCGGTCATCCGAACAGGATCGCTGACAATTTTCGGCGTGTCGCTGCTACCCATGAGTCTTCCAATCCAATTAAAGCAAATATTTCGAGGAGCCGCGCCTTGGCTGCGCCGTCATTCCATTCGCGGTCCGCTGCGATGATATGCAGTAACGCTTCGGCGGACCCGTCACGGTCGCCCCCTGCCATCAGTGCATTGGCAAGTTCCAAGCGCACAGCATGGTCATCAGGTGACGCTGCAACGGCGGCCTTTAACCGCGCCAATTCTTCCGGCGGGACGGCCGCGGCGGCAATGCTCAAGTGCGATCCTGCCTTTTCCAGCGCCGGGTCGGTGCGGAGTTCCTCGCTGAGGCTGTCAAAAATAGCCTGCGCCTCATCCTGACGTCCCAATGCGGTCAATGCACGGATCAGCCCGGACAAAGCGGCAGGATGCTCGGGCAATACTGAAAGTACTTCGGCAAACAGGGCATAAGCCTGCTCCGCGCTGTCCTGCACCAAAAGGGCCTCGGCCTCTTCCACAAGCGGTGCGTATTGCGCGGCTGGGTCGGTAACGGCCCTACCAGCGGTGATCGGCAGCTTCTCCAACAATTGGTCAAGCATTTGCCGCAGTTGCGGTTCCGTGCGTGCCGGCGACAGGTCCGCAACGGGCTGCCCCTGAAATATCGCGTAAACCGTTGGAATGGACCGCACCTGAAATTGCGCGGCGATAAACTTGTTCTCGTCGACATTGACCTTGGCCAGTATTACGCCGCGATCGGCATATTCCGCCGCGATCTTTTCCAATATCGGCGTCAGCTGCTTGCACGGTCCGCACCATTCGGCCCAGAAATCGAGGATCACCAAATGCTCCATTGACGGCGCGACAACGTCGGTCCGGAATTGCTCAACGGCTTTTTGTTCGTCGGTGGTCAGGCCCATCGTCGCCAAGTTCAGTCTCCAATCTTCAGGATTCGTTTCATCCCCTATGTGGGCACAGCGATAGCTTTCACAAGACAGGCTTTACCCCGTTTTCGTAAAAAGGCGGCATTTGGGGCTTGCGGGGGGATATACCCCATGCTAACGGCGCGCCTCACCCGTCAGGAATTAGTTGCCTGACCGCCAGAGCGGGCGTAGCTCAGGGGTAGAGCACAACCTTGCCAAGGTTGGGGTCGAGGGTTCGAATCCCTTCGCCCGCTCCAATGTTATCGTATCAGTGTTATGGTTGCGATATTGTCACATTGTTATGGAACAATGTGTTATTTATTTCATTGTTGCGATGATCGTTATAATCGGTCATAATAATTGTCGTCATTAGAAAAATTGGGTTGGAAATCGATAATCGTTCAGAGTTCTCTCAATCTTAGCGTGTTAGCTAGGTTGATTAAGGATTCCGAATTGGGTCAAAACTAGGGAGAAAGTTGGATGATGCACAAAACCACAGCTGATTTAATTGCTCGGGCCCGTGCTCACAAAATGACCCCCGGAGAGCGTAGAGATCAGCGAGTAAGTCTTGTTATGGGGATGAGAGGTCGATCGTCAACCCTAACAAGGGAAAAGGTAACCACAATACTGTCGGATATCGAAGGCTTGCCGATCTAATAAAGTATTGTTATTAAAGGAAGGCCCGCCGAGTAGCGGGCCTTTTTTTTGGGGCGTGGCAATGATTGATGACAATTGGGATTTAATTCAAGGTGAAGCCGCCCATGCTATTGAAGTTCTGAATTACTCAAATCAGGTCAATGTAATTGAAGCACTGGTGCATTTGCTAATGCACCATCATTGTGGAAACGATGGTACCTGCACTCATTCTCCTAACGCCCATGTACTCAAAGAATTTCATCGAACGGCTACCCTATTCCTATTACACGCACCTGGAGAGTTTCGGGAAGGTGCGGTAGTAGTCACCAACGGAAATGGCGATATTGTTCATAACCCGCCGCCCGCAGACGAAGTTGACGGATATATAGAAAAGTTTTTCACCGAACTTTTGGACAATTGGCCCACCAAACAGCCGCAAGAAATTGCCGCGTTCTGCCTTTGGATGGTTAACTGGGTCCATCCATTTAAAAATGGTAATGGGAGGTCTGCTCGCGCATTCTGCTATGCTTGTCTGTGCCTCAAATTAGGCTTTGTTCTCCCTGGTACTAAAACCGTCATCGATCTGATCATGGAGCAGCGCGATGACTATTATTCAGCTTTGAAAGTAGCAGACAATGCATACGAGGCAAATGGAGTCCCGGATTTGGCACCTATGATAGAGTTCGTCGACCGGCTACTGTTTGAACAACTAAATTCAATTCCCAATGAGGTGTGAAGCAGCAGCTAAACCGCAACAGTAAGGGAGCGATGCTAACACTCGAATCCCTTCGCCCGCTCCAAGTTTTCTTCTAAATGTGATGATATCGATCGCGGCCCTTTCGGGTTTGCTATCAACGTTGTGGCTCACCCCCCCGCACGAACGTGCTGCGCGTCAATCGTGTTAATAATCCTGCCAAACCATCATAATTTGCGCGGTGATAGGCGGAGTCGGGGGCCAATTGTGCCGTTAGGCGGCGGTGGGCTTCGCCCAAGGCATGATAGGGCACGCTGGGAAGTAAATGGTGCAGTGCGTGGTAGCGCAGCCCTACGGGTGCCCAGATCGATGCCAGTACGCCGGGTGGCGGCACGTTGACGCTGTCTAGGAACTGCGCAGTGACGCTTAACGGCTCCCCGTCATTTTCCCATAAATGGGCCACAAGCGTGCGGATCTGATTCAGCACGGCAACGCTGGAGACGATGGCCAAAAATATCAGAAAGGCCTTCATCGGAATATAGCCGCTGAACACGCCGCCCAGCAGGACAATCGACCAAATGCTCGCGGCGGTTTCTTGTATGATCCAGTTGCGATGCGCTTCGCCCTCGGCCGGACGACGGCGGAAGGCGGGATTGATTGCAAGGCCTGAATATCGTTCCACCACAATCTGGCGAAGCGCGGGAATGAACAGCGAAAGCGGCGCAAGCACGGCGTTGCGAAATAGCAAAGCAAAGGGTGCGAGCAACGAGGCGAATAGGAACAAGGGTAATGTCCAAGGCTTCATCAACGCCAGCGGCAGATATTCAGGATCCTGATCCGTACCATAGCGCGTGCGCGCATGGTGGAGATTGTGAATGCCTTCATACATATACGACGGCACGAGCAAAGGCACACCGATCACCGCGTTAAAGCCAAAGCGGAAACCGGGTAGCGCCGAATGCTTTACATGGCTGACTTCATGGATGAAGCCTCCGGCGCGATAGAGCGCAAGCACCGATATCAGAGCCGCCACGCATTGCAGCCAAAGATTGCCGGAAAGGATCGCAACGGCAAGGCCAGCATAGCCCAAAAACGCAGAAGCCAGAAAGTCAGACCAGAAAATGCGTGGGTTGGGCCTGCCCAAGTCGCGCGTCAATTCCGCCACAGCGCGCAGCATCGCCTTATCATCGGGCACGCGCTTGAGCGCAGCCGCGCGCATCGCAACATCACTATCCGGCTGGACATCTGTTGCAGGGGTATGCGCGGTCAGAGTGCTGTTACGCATAGGCGAATCAAAGGGGCCAGCTATTGTCATGCACCTTAGATAAGCGCCAGTCATGGCGAGAAAATGGCAGAATGCCCGAATTATGGCGCTGTTGTCTCCCTTGCGCCCATCAAATGCGTCATGACCGCCGCCGCAATTTGCGGCCTTATGCGCGTTCCTAGAGGTACAACGTCTAAAGGCTTGTCAGGCGCTCGGCGTCCGCTAAATAGCCCGTATGTTAGGTGTTTGCTATTATCCCGAACATTGGCCGGAAGAATTTTGGGCGCGTGACGCCCGTCGGATGCGTGCGCTTGGGCTGACCTATGTGCGTATCGGCGAATTCGCCTGGGGGCGGATCGAAAAAAGCGAAGGCGTTTTTGATTGGGCGTGGATGGACCGCGCGATCGAAACCCTCGGCGCTGCGGGCCTTAAGGTCGTGTTGGGGACACCGACCGCAACACCGCCGAAATATTTGTGCGCAAAATATCCTGATATTCTGCCGGTTGATATTCACACCGGCCAGGTCCGCGGGTTCGGGTCGCGGCGGCATTATGATTTTTCGAGCGAAACCTATTTGATGCAGGCGGAACGCATTACGGATGCAATGGCGCGGCGATATGGCGGCCACCCCCATGTTGTGGGTTGGCAGACGGACAATGAATTGTGCTGCCATGACACGACAATGAGCGCATCGCCAGCGGCCTTGGAAAAGTTCCGCGCTTATTGCGCGCAGCGTTATGGCGATATCGAAACGTTGAATGCGGCATGGGGCAATGTGTTCTGGTCGATGGAATATGATGGCTTCGACCAGATCGAGCTTCCCTTTTTCACGGTGTGTGAGACGAACCCGGCGCACCGTTTGGCCTATCGCCGATTTGCATCGGAACAAGTCGTGCATTTTCATGACGTCATGATATCGGCGATTCGCCGTCATGCCGGGCCTGACCAATGGGTGACGCACAACATCATTCCGCCGGCTACAACTGGCGTTGATAATGCCGCTTTGACGCGGGCGCTCGATTTCGTGAGCTATGACAATTATCCGCTCGGCTTTTCGGATCAATTGATGGCGAAGGCGTCGGCGGAGGAATGGAAGCCGTTTATGCGCACGGGACATCCTGACCTTGCCGCGCTGAATTTCGATTCGGTGCGCGGCCTCTCCAAGGGTGCGTGGTGGGTGATGGAGCAGCAGCCGGGTCCGGTAAACTGGGCACCGCATAATCCGCGCCCTGCGCCCGGTATGGTGCGCCATTGGACGCTGCAGGCCTTTGCCCATGGCGCGGCCTGTGTTGCCTATTTTCGCTGGCGGCAAGTGCCATTTGCGCAGGAACAAATGCATGCAGGGCTATTGCGGCCCGACGATATGCCCGCGACGGCATGGGCCGAGGTCGAGCAGGTGGCGGCAGAGATGCAGTTGCTGGGCGACGTGTCGGCGGTGGCGCCCAAGGCCCCTGTGGCGATCATCATTGATCCGGTGTCGGGCTGGGTCGATGATATTGAGCGTCAAGGCGCGGGCTATCGATATGATGCCGTCATCTTCCAATATTATTGCGCGCTGCGCGGCGCGGGCGTCGATGTGGACTTCGTGTCGGCAGGCGAAGCGGGGCTGGATGGTTATCGCCTGATTGTCGTGCCAACGCTGGCGGTACTGGATGATGCTGCGTTCGATGCGTTGAAAGCGAGCGAGGGCCTGTTACTATTTGGTCCGCGCTGCGGCGCAAAGACGGAGGAGTTTTCTATTGTTGAGGGCCTGCCGCCGGGACGATTGCGAGAATTTGTGCCGATCAAGGTGACGTCGGTAGAAACGCTGCGTCCAGATTGTAACGGGACCATCACGTACAAGAATTCGGTGCATGAAAGCGGACGTTGGCGCGAAACGATCGAGGTCGGCGCGGCGGATATCATCGCCACCTATGAAGATGGCGCACCCGCCGCAGTCCGGTCAGGACGGAGCGTGTATCTCGCGACGTTGACCGACGACGCCTGTGTCAAAAACATGCTGGTTGATCTGTGTGCTGAGGCTGGGGTTGCGATAACGCTGCTTCCGCCGACATTGCGCTTGCGCCGCCGGGGTGATCTGACCTTTGCGTTCAATCTTGCCGAAACGCACGCGCATGCCCCTGCGCCAGACGGCGCAATATTCGTCATCGGCAGCCCCGAAATCGAACCCTTTGGCGTTGCTGTCTGGCGTTAGCGCTCTTTGGTTGCGCTAAATTTCAGGTCCGGATGCTTTTCCTGCTGATACCCCACATCCCATGACGAGCGCGCCATAAACACAGGGTGGCCATCGCGATCCTTGGCCATATTGCCGCCGTTGAACGACACAAATTGCGCCAATGCGCTTTCCGAACCGATCAGCCAGCGCGCAGTGTCATATGGCGCAGCTTCCAAGAAAGCATCGACCTTATACTCCGCCTCAAGCCGAGAGATCAGCACGTCCAATTGCAATTGCCCGACAACGCCAATGACCCAATTGGAACCAATTTCAGGGTAGAATACCTGAATGACGCCCTCTTCGCTCAAGTCATCGAGCGCCTTGCGCAATTGCTTGGTCTTGGTGGGGTCGCGCAACACGACACGGCGCAAGATTTCCGGTGCAAAATTTGGCAGGCCGGTAAAGCGCACCTCATTGCGTTCCGACAAGGTATCGCCAACTCGCAGCGTGCCATGGTTGGGAATACCGATGATGTCGCCGGGTTCGGCGCTGTCGGCAATTTCGCGGTCTTGGGCAAAAAACAGGATTGGCGAATGAATCGCCACTGGCTTTCCAAGCCCGGATGGCGTTAGCTTCATGCCACGCTTGAACGTGCCTGAGCACAGCCGCATGAATGCGATACGGTCACGGTGCTGCGGGTCCATATTGGCCTGCACCTTAAAAATAAAGCCGGTGACTTCCTTTTCCGACGGATCGATATTGCCCTTTGAACTTGGCTGTGGCCGGGGTGGGGGGGCGAAGGCCGCAATGGCGTTGATCAGCTCGATCACGCCAAATTCTTTCAACGCAGACCCGAAATAGACTGGAGTCAGGTCGCCGTTCTGGAACGCGGTCAGGTCAAAGTCCGCATATCCCGCCTGCGCAAGTTCCGCTTCCTCGCGCAGCCGGTTGACGCCCGCTGGCGTCAGCACCTGTTCCAGCGTGGCCGCGTCAAGCCCGCTATGATCGCTAATCTTGCCTTCAAATGCCTTACTGTCGCCCGACGGTTGGCTGAGGCGGCCGCTATTGAAATCATATAGGCCTTCAAATTCACCGCCCATGCCAACGGGCCAATTCATCGGGCAGACATCCAGCGCGAGTGCGTCGGCGACCTCATCAATCGTTTCAAACGCGGCGCGGCCTTCGCGGTCTACCTTATTGACGAAGGTGATGATCGGCACGCTGCGCAGGCGGCAGACTTCAAACAGCTTGCGGGTTTGCGGCTCAATACCTTTGGCCGCATCAATGACCATGATGGCCGAATCGACCGCCGTCAGCGTCCGGTAGGTATCTTCCGAAAAATCCTCATGCCCCGGCGTATCGAGCAAGTTGAAAACAATGCCATCTTTCTGGAACGTCATCACCGATGATGTAACCGAAATTCCGCGTTGTTGTTCGATCTTCATCCAGTCCGAACGCGCGCGCCGGGCTTGCCCGCGTGCCTTGACTTCACCGGCCAAGTGAATCGCGCCACCTTGCAGGAGCAATTTCTCCGTCAGCGTGGTCTTACCAGCATCAGGGTGGGAAATAATGGCAAAGGTCCGTCGGTTCAGCGTCATGCCGCGCGGCTTAGGGGCGATTGATTAACGCTTCAACCCGTTTGTCAGCAGATCAGTGGCAATCGTCCAGCCCTTTTTATCCGCGCAGCACGGCGCCCAATTTTGTGGCCGCGGCGATGACCTTGTCTGAAATGGCTTTCAGTTCATCATCGCTATAGCTCTTTTCCGTCGGCTGAAGCGTAACTTCAACCGCAAGGCTCACTTGCCCTTCAGGCACGCCTTGTCCGGCGAAGCGGTCGAACAGGCGGACCGCCACGATATCATCCTTGTCGCAACCCTTTATGGCGCGAACCAGATCATGCGCAGGCATATCTACTGCGACCAGAAACGCAAAATCGCGCGTCACCGCTTGCAACGCTGGTGGTGTGAACGCTGGCCGCATGAAGCCGCTCGCTTTCTTTAACGGTATGGCATCCAAAAAGATTTCGGCCGCCACGACAATGCCATCAAGGTCGAACGCCTTTGCAGTTGCCGGGTGTAAAGTGCCAAAGGCCGCCAATATGTTTTTTGGCCCCATGCGCAAGGTGGCCGACTGCCCCGGATGATAATGCGCGCCCGCATCGTCCATTACCAGCAGACTGTCTGTGGCGACGCCAGCGGCCTTCAGCAAGGCAATCGCTTCTGCCTTTGCGTCAAAAGCGTCAAAGCGTGCGGCCTTACCCGCTGCCCAGTTTCGTGCCGAACGTTCACCCGCCAGCACGATTCCTGCGGCTGCGCGCTCGTCGCTCGTGCCGTCAGTGCCAACGAAGTAGCGCCGCCCAATCTCGAATAGCCGAACCGAAGATGCGCCGCGATCCATGTTGCGTTGTGCCGCCGAAAGCAGCCCAGGCAACAAAGAAGGTCGCATGACCTTCATGTCCTCGGAAATCGGGTTAGCTAGGCCCCATGCGCCACCACCAAAGGCGTCGGCCGCCTTTTGCGGCAGAAAGGACCAGTTGATGGCTTCATTCAGCCCGCGTGCCGCCGCTGCGCGCCGGACTTTGCGTTCCAAGGATTGCGCGGGCGTCGCGGTGGGCTTGGCCACGCCATCGGCGCGGGGCAATGGCACCGACACGACATTGTCGAGGCCAACCATGCGTACAACTTCTTCCACAATATCGGCGGGTCCATCGACGTCGCGACGCCATGATGGCACACTTATGCTCCAGTCCGATGTGACCGAAAAGCCAAGTTTTTCAAGAATGTTGCGCTGTTCCTCTGGCGGCACATCAACCCCGCCGAGGCGGCGGCAATAATCGGTATCATAAGAAAATATGCGCGGCGCAACGGGCGCTTGGCCAGCGCGGGTGATGGCGCTTGCGGTGCCGCCGGTCAGGTCAAGAACAAGCTTTGTGGCAATTGCCAGCCCGTCGTCGAGAAAGGCGGGATCAACGCCGCGCTCAAAACGCTGGCGCGCGTCGCTCGTCAGGCCAAGCTTCTGTCCCGTGCGGGCAATATGTTCAGGATCGAAAAACGCGCATTCGATGAGGACATTCGTTGTGCCTTCGGAAACACCGCTATGTTCGCCGCCCATGATGCCGCCAATGTCATGCACCATCGCGTCGTCGGCTATGACGGTCATGCTGGCATCCAACGTGTAGCTTTTGCCGTTGAGCGCAACCATCTGTTCGCCGTCCACTGCTTTGCGCGCTACCAGCGCACCCTTTAGCTTGTCTTGGTCATAGACGTGTAGGGGGCGGCCAAGGTCAATCGACAGGAAATTGGTGATGTCGACCAAGGCAGAAATCGGCTTTTGGCCAATCGCTTTCAACTTGGCGCGCATCCATTCCGGCGAGTCAATATTGCGCACGCCCAAGACCGATTGCGCATAAAATGCCGGACAGCCGGCTACGTCATCGGTGCGGACGTTCGGCGCTGGGTCGCTACCCTCCAAGGGCGCGGACAGGTCAATTTTATACACCTCGCCCAGCGGCTTTAGCGTGCCCAGCCCTGCTGCGGCCAGATCGCGCGCAATGCCACGCACGCCCATGCAATCCTGCCGATTGGGCGTAATGCTGACATCGATGACCGGGTCGTCAAGACCCGCCCAATCAGCATAGACTTGCCCGACTGGCGCATCGTCTGGAAGCTCGATAATACCATCATGGTCATCGCCAAGTTCAAGCTCAGCAATGGAACACATCATGCCGTTCGATTCGACGCCGCGTATGGCCGCTACCTTCAGCAGCATGCCATTGGCGGGGACCACTGCGCCAGCCGGGCCAAAGACGCCAAGCATGCCTGCACGCGCGTTAGGCGCGCCGCATACAACCTGAAGCGGTTCCCCGCCTGCGTCGACTGACAGGACTTGCAGCTTGTCCGCTTGCGGGTGCGGGGCGGCGCTGATGACCCTTGCAATGCGGAAGGCGGACAAGGCGTCAGCCGGGTTTTCAATACCTTCGACTTCCAAACCAATGCGGTTCAGGCAGTCAGCGACGGCTGGCATATCCGCGTCGGTGTCGAGATGCTCTTTAAGCCACGAAAGGGAGAATTTCATTGACAGTATCCCTTTCGTGCCCCGGACAGCGATCCGGGGCCCAGAATCAAAAGCGTTGAGAATTTCATGCGCCTACGCCTCCGCTTAGCGTCGGTACATCGAGCGCATTGAACCCATAATGTTGCAGCCAGCGATTATCGCCATCAAAAAACGCACGCAGATCATCCATGCCATATTTCAGCATCGCCAGACGATCGACGCCTGTGCCAAAGGCAAAGCCCTGCCACACATCGGGATCAAGCCCGCAGGCCGCAATAACCTTACGGTGGACCATTCCGGAACCCAGCACTTCCATCCAGCCTTCGGCCCCGCCGATAACGCGTTTGCCGTTAATGACGGAATAGCCGACATCAACCTCCACCGAAGGCTCGGTGAATGGGAAATAGCTTGGGCGCAGACGCAGGACGACATCCTCGCGTTCGAAATAGGCCTTTAAAAATGTCTCCAGCGTCCATTTCAGATGGCCCAGATGGATGCCCTTGTCGATGACAAGGCCTTCAATCTGGTGGAACATCGGCGTATGCGTTGCATCGCTGTCGCTGCGATAGACGCGGCCCGGCGCGATGATGCGGATGGGTGGTTCCTGTGACGTCATGGTGCGGATTTGCACGGGCGATGTGTGCGTGCGCAACACCATTTTTTGGCCATCGCGGGCCATATCGTCGGGGAAATAAAATGTGTCGTGCATCGCGCGGGCCGGATGCGTTTCGGGAATGTTGAGTGCGGTGAAATTGTGCCAGTCATCCTCAATTTCCGGCCCCTCGGCCACGGCAAAGCCCATATCGGCGAAAATCTCTGCCAGCTCGTCCATAACTTGGCTAACGGGGTGGATGGTCCCACGCGGGGCGTCTGGCGCAGGCAGCGTCATGTCGACACGCTCGGTGGCGAGGCGGCGGTTTAGCTCTGCCGTTTCAACATCTGCCTTCTTTGCTGTGAGCGCGGTTGTGATGCTTTCACGCAAACCGTTGATGATCGGCCCTTGGGTTTGCCGTTCCTCGGGCGACATTGAACCGAGCGTCTTTAACAGAGCAGTTAACTCGCCGTTTTTTCCCAGCACCGCAATGCGTGCGGATTCCAGCTCGTCCATGTCTTTCGACCTCTCGACCAATTGCATCAGTCGTTTGCCGATTGCCTCAATATCCATAATTTCGTCATTCCCGCGAAGGCGGGAATCTAACTCCCGCACGTTCCTAAATTTCACAGCTTCCGCGATGGCAGAGTTGGAAAGCCCAAATCAACCGCCAAATCGCGCCAATTCGGGTTTTCCATCTCGATCAGGTTGATTTTCCACTGCCTATTCCATTTCTTGATCTGCTTTTCCCGCAATATTACCGTTTCCATTGTGGCATGCTGTTCGTACCAAATAAGCATCTTTACATTATGGTCGGCGGTAAAGCCTTCAAATATGCCTTCGCGGTGCTGATGCAGTCGTTGCATCAGATGCGATGTGACGCCCACATATAACGTCCCGTAGCGGCGGCTTGCTAAGATGTAGACTGTCGGTTGGAAGTCCGCGTGCATAAAGATGTCCGGAGTTGGATCCCCGCCTGCGCGGGGATGACGAGGGTAAAATTCACTGCCTGAACTGCATAAGCAAAAGGGCGCGAACGGCAAGTGCCGCCCACGCCCTTTTGCGCATGTATCGAAGTGAGAGGCTTAAGCTGCCTTAGACAGCGCCGCTTTCGACTGCGCAATGATGGTGCTAAACATCGCGGCTTCGTGCATCGCAAGATCTGCAAGCACTTTCCGGTCCAGCTCTACGCCAGCAAGCTTCAAACCATGCATGAACACGCCGTAGGTCATGCCTTCGGCGCGGACTGCGGCGTTGATGCGCTGGATCCACAATGCGCGGAAGTTCCGCTTGTTTACCTTACGGTCGCGATATGCATATTGGCCGGCCTTTTCGACGGCTTGGCGTGCAACGCGGATCGTATTTTTGCGACGGCCATAATAGCCCTTCGCCTGCTCTAAAATTCTTTTATGTTTGGCTTTGGTGGTCACACCACGTTTGACGCGTGCCATAATCTATATCCTTTATTTTTTCGTGGTCGCGTGGCTTAACCGAAAAACCGGTTCCCACTTTTTCGCACCACGCTTCCTCTAAAAACGTACGCGCAGTCTTACAGACCGTAGGGCGCCCATTTCTTGATTGTCTTGGCATCGGGATCAGAGATCACGCTGGTGCCTCGGTTTTGGCGGATATACTTCGCATTATGGCTGCTCAAACGGTGTCGCTTTCCAACGACGCCATGTTTGATCTTGCCTGTTGCGGTGATTTTGAAGCGTTTCTTCACACCGCTCTTGGTCTTGAGCTTGGGCATTTTGGTCTCCTTTGTTGAGTCCGTATCAAGCCGACATGGCAGCCCTATTGGCCAGCCCGCTTATTCGGAAGGCGCGCGCCTAGCGGGATTCGCATGCGAATGCAAGTCTATTGCCCGTTCGAAGGCTCCGGAAGCTGCAATGCTTGCAGCGGCTGACCCACCTGCTGCGCGCGTGCATGGATCGATGCGCTGCTGATCGCGCGCGGCATGGCGAGATAATGGCCAGGGGACATGCCCATGAATTGATGGAATTCACGATTAAAATGGGCTTGGTCAAAATATTGTCCGTCCATCGCATCGGACCATTTCAGATCCGGATGCTGCATGGCATTGGCCAATGTTCGCAAAAAACGTTGGCGACGCAGCATGAATTTGGGCGGAAAACCGAAGATCCGGCGCGCGAGCCGCTCAAGCCGTTGTTGGCCCATACCAGAGGCTTCTGCAAGGTCGCGCACATTGCCGATCTCGGGGTTGGCTATGGCGTGGTGGATGTTGTCAATTTCCGCCTCCAGCGGGTCGGGGTCGCCAAGGGATTGCAGCATGACGTGATCGAACAGCGCTGCAATTTGCTCCGGATCGGTGATACCATCTATTTCGCGCCTTAACTGCGCAAGCCGCGCGAATTCAGGGGCCGCATCCACCGCACTTACTCTGTCGGCCCAGCGATCTGCCGGACAGCCAACGATCCGATACCAACCCAAAGGCAATAATCCCAGCCCGACAAGCTGTATGTTGCGAAAGCGCACCAATGCGGCCCGGCCCGTTGGCCCAGAAATGCTGTCTGCGGGAATATCGAGCGGATCCAAGCCGACAGTGTTGCCCCTTGCCTGCCCGCGCAGGGCAAAACGCACTGTTGCCCATTCAGGATAGAGGAAATCCTCCTGTTCCGAACCGTTGCTGCCCGTATCAAGGAAATAATAAGTGGAAAGATAGCGCCGAAGCGGCTTGGCTGGTAAAATGAATTGAATGGTACCTGCGATCGCTAATGATGGCATGCAAGTGCCTCAAGTACATCGTCAAGGCGCGCCGGATCGCCCACCGCAATTACCTGTCCATCCGAAGCTCCGTGAAGCGGCTCCCCCGACCAGTCGCTCATCATGCCCCCTGCGCCCGTTACCACAGGAATCAAAGCAGCAAAGTCATGAAGTTTCAAGCCTGCTTCCACAACGAGGTCGATATGGCCGCTGGCGAGCAATGCGTAATTATAACAATCACCGCCAAACAGCATTTTTTTGTGCGCCGTTCGGGCGGCAAGCTCCCTAAATTGGTCGCCGTCATGCTGATTGAAATATTGCGGTCCAGACGTCGCTAGGGTCGCTGCGGCAAGCGCCCTGCACGATCGGGTTTGCACCGGCGCGCCGTTCAGCGTTGTCGGATAGCCCGCCGCGCCAACCCAGCGTTCGCCGTTTATGCATTGGTCAATGACGCCAAGCACCGGCCAATTATCCTCTAGCAAGGCAATCAGCGTTCCAAATATGGGCCGCCCGGCCATGAAGCTGATTGTGCCATCGATTGGATCGATAATCCAGCTTCGGCCAGAAGTGCCGCTTTTTTCGCCAAATTCTTCGCCAATGATACCGTCGCGCGGGCATTCAGCATCCAATATCCGGCGGATGGCGCTTTCGCCTGCGCGGTCAGCCTCAGTAACGGGCGAGGCATCTGACTTTGTTTCCTGTGCGAAGGTTGACCGGAAAAACGGGCGGATTGCTTGCCCGGCGGCATCCGCCAAGCGATTGGCAAGGAGGATATCGGCAGGTGTCATCAATCGAACAAGGAGCTAACCGAGCTTTCGTCTGTAATCCGCTTGATCGCCTCACCCAACAAGGACGCAATCGGAAGCTGGCGGATTTTGGCGCTCGCATTGGCGGCATCCGACGCCATAATCGAATCGGTGATGACCAACTTTCGTAACGACGATGCGTTGACGCGGTTGACGGCCTCACCAGACAATACGCCATGCGTGATATAGGCAACAACATCGGACGCGCCGGCCGCTTTCAAGGCGTCGGCGGCATTGCACAATGTGCCAGCGCTGTCGGCAATGTCGTCGATCAGGATGCAGAAGCGGTCCTTTACGTCGCCGATGATGTTCATAACTTCGGATACACCTGCTTTTTCGCGTCGCTTGTCGACGATTGCAAGCGGCGCGTCGTCGAGGCGTTTGGCGAGCGCGCGGGCGCGGACAACGCCGCCAACATCGGGGGATACGACAGTGATGTTTTTGTCGCCGTGCCGCTCCAATATGTCCGCGCTCATGACGGGCGCGCCATAGAGATTGTCAGTGGGAATATCAAAAAAGCCCTGAATCTGGCCAGCGTGCAAATCAACGGTCAACACCCGGTCGGCGCCCGCCTCGGTAATGAGATTGGCAACGAGCTTGGCAGAAATGGGCGTGCGCGGTCCGGGCTTCCGATCCTGACGCGCATAGCCGAAATAGGGCAAAACGGCTGTAATGCGCTTGGCCGACGCACGGCGCAACGCGTCGATCATGATCAGCAGTTCCATCAAATTGTCATTTGCGGGATGGCTGGTGGATTGAATCACAAACATATCTTCGCCGCGGACATTTTCGTGAATTTCTACGAAAATTTCATTGTCGGCGAAACGACGAACGCTGGCGTTGGTCAGCGGCAATTTCATATAATCGGCAATACCCTGCGCCAGCGGCAGGTTGCTGTTGCCTGTCATTAACTTCATATGCGTGTCCCCAGGATCTTTTATGACGCTCTAGCGATGCGAGGCTGGCCTGACAATCGGCTTGCTCCGCTAGTTTGTGGACAATAAGGGTGGAGACATGACAAATCAGCTTAATATTGCAATGGCGCAGCTTAATCAGCGCGTCGGCGACCTTGCAGGTAACGCGGCCGCAATGCTGGAGTGGCGCGTAAAGGCCGGGCCAGTTGATCTGATCGTGTTTCCTGAACAGCAACTGATTGGCTATCCGGCCGAAGATCTGGTGCTGAAGCCTGCATTTGCGGCACGGGCCGCCGAACAATTGGCCAAACTCGCGGCTGCAACCGCGGACGGCGGGCCAGCGATGCTCGTTGGCTCGATTTTTATGGATGATGGCGCGTTGTATAACGGCATTGCCTTGCTGGACGGCGGACGGATTGCCGCTGTGCGATACAAGCATGAATTGCCCAATTACGGGACTTTTGATGAAAAGCGGATTTTTGCGGCGGGTCCGTTGCCAGAGCCTGTCGAATTTCGCGGTGTGCGTCTGGGTGTGCCTATTTGCGAAGATGGCTGGTTGGAGCCCGTTAGCCTGCACTTAAAGGAACGCGGCGCGGAACTGCTGATTTCGACCAATGGTAGCCCCTATGAAATCGACAAGGATGACCGGCGGCTGGAGCAAGTGTTTGCTGCGCGGGTTCGCGAAACCGGATTGCCATTAATGTTCCTGAACCGCGTCGGCGGACAGGATGAGCTGGTCTTTGACGGCAGCTCCTTCGTGCTGAATGCCGATGGCGCAGTTGCGCACCGCCTGCCTGACTGGGAAGAACATCTGCGCATGACGCATTGGCACCGCAGCGCGGGAGGCTGGGAATGTGCAGATGGCCCTAAGGCGCTTTGGGAGGAGCATCCCGCCGATATCTATAGCGCGATGGTCGTTGGCTTGCGCGATTATGTCGACACCAATCGCTTTCCAGGCGTGGTGCTTGGCATGTCGGGCGGCATCGACAGCGCATTATGTGCCGCTATCGCCGCAGACGCGCTTGGACCGGATCGCGTCTGGTGCGTCATGTTGCCCAGTCGCTACACCAGCCAATCGAGCCTACATGACGCCGCCGAATGCGCCGCGATGATCGGGTGCAAGATCGACACTATCCCCATTTCGCCAGCGGTCGAGGCGTTCGATGGCATGCTGTCGGACAGTTTCGCCGACCGCAATGCCGACATTACAGAGGAAAATATCCAGTCGCGAATCCGTGGGCTCACGCTCATGGCCTTGTCTAACAAATTTGGCCACATGCTGCTCACGACAGGCAACAAGAGCGAGATGAGCGTTGGCTATGCGACGATCTATGGTGACATGGCGGGCGGATATAATCCGTTGAAGGACGCGTATAAAATGACCGTCTTTGCCATTTCAAAATGGCGGAATGGCCATAAACCAAGATTTGCCCTTGGCCGTGACGGGCCAGTGATTCCCGACAATATCATCACCAAGCCACCCAGCGCAGAATTGCGACCGGACCAGAAAGACAGCGATTCGCTGCCCGATTACCCCATTCTCGATAAGATGCTGCATGCATTGGTGGAGGAGGAGCGGTCCGTGGATGAGGTTGTCGCGCTTGGCTTTGATCGGGACGCGGTCACGCGGATCGAACATTTGCTCTATCTCGCCGAGTATAAACGGCGGCAGGCACCGCCGGGCGTAAAGCTTGGGACCCGCAATTTTGGCCGCGACCGGCGTTACCCGATCACCAACGCCTTCCGCAGCGGCGGATAATCTGCGCGTCCTGTAAGTGGGCACTGGAAATCGCGCAGCGTGCGCCTTATTGGAGTGCCATGGCGTTTTTCAAAGATGTATCGTTCCGCAACGCAGGCAGCGACCTGGTGGGGTTTCTGCGCACGTCCGGCCGGCACAGCCCTTGGCTGTTTTTGGCGGCCTGCGTGCCGACGGCTATCATCATGTACACATTTTATCTCGATTCCATCGAGAAGGCTACGCCACCGCCGCGCGAGATCATTTATATTGAAAGCTGGCCCGCCACACGCTCGCTTGAAGAAACTAAGGCAGCAATTGCCGAACGCCAAAAGTACAAAGACGAAATGCGCGCCCGTGAAAAGGAAGCGTATAAGGCATTTGGACGGGCGGTCGGGATGGACGTCGACAAGATAGATCGCGATGCACAAAGCGCGCAGGAGGCAAAGAAAGCCGATGCGGCTCCGGCTTCTTTAGGAGCGGGGCAATAGCTATCGCCAGCGACCTTCGGTTCATGGCGGCCGCTTTGTCGCTCGCTGAACGCGGTGTTGGGCGAACCGGTCAGAATCCTTCCGTTGGCTGTATCATCGTGAAAGACGGCCGGGTCATAGGACGCGGGTGGACGCAGCCCGGTGGCCGTCCACATGCAGAGGCCATGGCACTGGCGCAAGCTGGAGAAGCGGCGCGCGGCAGTACAATCTACGTCACGCTGGAACCCTGCACACATATGTCACAACGCGGCCCGGCTTGTGCGCAATTATTGACCGAAGCAGAGCCCGCGAGAGTTGTTATTGCATTGCAAGACCGCGATCCACGCACTGCTGGCGCTGGCATGGAGGCGCTCAAAGCTGCGGGAATTGCGGTCACCACTGACGTCATGGCATCCCAAGCGCGGCAAAGCTTGGCTGGCTTTATGAGCCGGATAGATCGCGGCCGCCCTTTTGTAACCTTGAAGATCGCAAGCTCGCTAGACGGCCAAATCGCGATGGCGGATGGCAGCAGCCGGTGGATCACTGGCGACGTTGCGCGCGCGCATAGCCATGTCGAACGGGCACGCACCGACGCAATGTTATTGGGGGCAGGGACCGTCCGTGCCGATGCACCGCAATTGAACGTCCGGCTCGCAGGGCTGGGTGCATACCAACCCCGCAGGATCATGCTTGGCAGCGCCGCCGCGCCGCCGGGCTGGGAGGTTATTCGAACCCCGCAGGATATTGCGAAATTGGGCTGCAACACTTTGCTGATTGAAGGCGGCGCTGCGACAGCGGCCGCGTTCTTGCGTGACGGCCTAGTCGACAGGCTCATGCTGTATCGCGCGCCGATATTGCTTGGCGCTGGCAAGGCATGTTTGAACGACATCGGGCTTACCCAACTTCAGGATGCCCATGGAATCTGGCAGATTTCGGATGCCCGCAGCCTTGGCAAGGACCGTCTCGAAGTCTACGAAAAAACGAATTAGGAAAAGGGTGCAGCATATATGTTTACAGGTATCATCACGGACGTCGGCAGCATTCGGACATCCGAACAGCGCGGTGACCTGCGCCTCGTCATATCCTGCGCCTATGATATGGATAGCGTTGCCATTGGGGCCTCGATTGCCTGTTCGGGTGTGTGCCTGACTGTCGTTGATAAAGGCGATGGATGGTTCGCGATTGACGCATCGGCAGAAACCGTTTCGCGCACAGCAGCCGGTATGTGGGAACAAGGTACCCGACTGAACCTCGAACGCGCCTTAAAAGTCGGCGATGAACTGGGTGGGCATATTGTTACTGGTCATGTCGATGGTGTTGGACACATCGTCGCCAGCGAAACCATTGGGGACAGTTGGAAAGTCACGGTTGCGGCTCCGTCCAGCCTTGCGGCTTATATCGCGGCCAAGGGCTCGATCACCGTGGACGGCGTATCGCTCACGGTTAATGACATTGCAGATCAAGCCGATGGGTCTGCGCATTTCATGCTGAATATCATTCCGCACACGGCGCAGATGACGACATTAGACACGCTTGATGTCGGGCGGCACGTCAATTTGGAAATTGACGTGCTGGCCCGCTATCTCAAACGGATGGAGGATATCCGCGCGCGTTAAAAGGGAAGCCAGCGCTGCTTTTTGGAAAAGCGCATATACCCTATATTCGCGCCAAGCCGAAGTCCTGCACCGACCCGGATCGGGATCAATACGACATCGCCGCGACGCAGGTAGCTGGCGTTAAAACCGCCACCCAGATAGGCAGCGCCCTCGGCCGCTGGGAAGCGTCCGTAGATGTCTTCTGTATCGAACAGGTTATAGACCAAAATGAAGGTGCTTCCTGCATTTGCCCCTGCGTCAGGACCAATGGAGGGGCCGGTCCAATAGACCGGCTTTTCGCCTTCCACGCGGTGGTTCAATGTGCCGGACCCATAACGAAGGCCGACTAAAAAAGCGCCGCCGCCTTCACGTCCCACAATATATCCATTGGGGCGACCTTGTTTTTTTAGGATATCCTCAATCAGCAAAGCGAGTCCTTGTGCGCCTTTTCCAAACACGCCTTCAGCGGCGCCAATGAGGTCGTCCTTTTGATATGTATCGCCTGCCGGCACAGCCATTTGCGCTACTTCAACGCCGGGTTGGGTGCCAGAGCCATCTGCGGGCATTGCGTCGGTTGGCACACCGTCTTGCACGACCGTTTCGCCTTGCGCCATTGGCGCAGCTTGTGTGCTGGTATCTGGGCCAGCGGGCGGCGTGCCAAGGTCCGCGTCAATCGCGTCATTCGGATCAACATTACTGATCTGTGCATTCACGGGCGAAGCAAAAAGCGTGCCTGCCGCCAGCAGCACCAACAGGTAATGCATCGGTTTGTGTAATCCTATTTTCGCCAAAAACATGCGGCCCCACCTCAAAAGTTATAATTCCCACGCTATGGACTAGCTGGATGAGCGCATGATGAACAGGCGACAATGCGGGTCCAATGCGCGCTAAATTGAACCTGCGCCCCTAGTTTTCTTCTTATCCGTCGCCTGTGTCAATAACCATTGCAGCCAGATGCTTGGGCCGCTATAGGCCGCCGATGCCAAGCGCACAGGAGACGTGGGTGAGTGGCTGAAACCAACGGTTTGCTAAACCGTCGTACTGGTAAATCCGGTACCGAGGGTTCGAATCCCTCCGTCTCCGCCAATCTGTGGCCTTCCTAAAGGAAACGCGCGAACCCATGTCGAGAAAACGAAAAGGCCCCACGCGTTTTTCGGCCTTGCGCCAGAAATCGCCGTTTTTTTGGATAAAAACCACGCTCATATTGGTTGTCACAGGCTATCTCGCATGGCTTTCCTTCATCCATGCGGTGGCCAACATTACGTGGGATCGCAACCCCGATGTCGCGTTACGATATGTGCCGGACCATCCCTTGGCATTATCACGCAAAGCCGACGAAATGTTTGCCGAAAAGCAAGATCCTGCAACCTTGGCCAAGGTTGAAGCAATGGCGAAGCAGTCGCTACGCGGCGGTGCGCTAAACCCGGTTGCCATTCGTTTGCTGGGCTATGTCGCGGATGTGCGGGGCGACGCCAAAAAAGCACGTGAGTTGATGTTGCTGTCACACAAAGTATCCCGTCGGGACTTTGGCACGCAATTATGGCTGATCGAGGATGCCGTGGCGCGGGGGGACAAGAAACAGGCGCTGTATCATTACGACATCGCGATGCGCACAACACCTAGCAGCTTCCCGATATTGTTCCCGACATTGACCGGCGCGCTCAGCGACCCTGAAGTGCGCGTTGCCTTGGCACCCATTGTTCGGCAAGCGCCCATCTGGCTGCCATCTTATCTTAGCGAAGCCATCAATACCGTCGAAAACCCCGCGAATTTGGCCGATGTTTTGGTGAAGGCCGGGGGACTGCCTGAAGAAGAGGTCTATCAAAATTTGTCCAATGCCTTGCTCGGGCAGTTGGCGGCCAAGAATAAATTTCCGGCGTTCCGGCAATATTATCTCACCCTCAACGGTAGCAAGCCTGCGGCCTTCCAATCGGCGGCGCTCACCAAAGACACGGTTAATGTGCGTTATCCCGCCTTGGGCTGGCAGGTCGTAGAAAATGTCGGCATTGGCGGATCATTTTAGCAACCCGACACTAAGGGACGGGTTTCGCTTTCTGCTTTTGCAGGGTCGGGGGAGCGCGGCGAAGTGATGCGCAAAATGTTTTTCCTTCAACCCGGAAATTACCGCTTTCAGGCACGATATTCGGCGCTCGAAGGGGTGTCTGACGCAGAAATTTGCTGGGATTTGCAGTGTATTTCCGCCCCAGGTAATGTCGGCAAATGGTTTGTCTCAACACCTGTGCGTCGAGGAAATTTTGCGCAAGTTCAGGATTTCAATATTGATAAGACCTGCCCGAACCAGTTGCTGATATTGCAGGCAGCGGGCGGCAGCAATCAACTCGGCGCGGAATTCACGCTTCGGTCGGTTGATATAACATCTCGATAAATAAGACGCGCCGGGCCGCACATTCCGGCCAAGCTCTTTACGGCGCTGACGCCCTCCTAACGGTCGATGCCCTCAGGCTCCCCCCGCAATCTTATCCTGAGTCTTGGTATCGAAATCGCTTGCGTCATGCCGTTCGTGCAACTGGCTGGCGGGGTCGCCCATGACGCGGTTGACCATACGCCCGCGTTTGACGGCAGGCCGCTCGGCGATCTGATCGGTCCAGCGAATGACATTTTTATATTCATGCACCGAAAGGAACGCCCCCGCATTGTAAATCAATCCTTTGACCAGCGCGCCATACCAAGGCCAAATCGCCATATCGGCAATGGTGTAAGCGTCACCCGCCATATATTCCCGCTCTGCCAAATTGCGGTCAAGAACGTCCAATTGCCGTTTTACCTCCATGGCAAAACGGTCAATGGCATATTCGATCTTAAACGGCGCATAGGCATAAAAATGACCAAAACCACCGCCTAAATAAGGGGCGCTGCCCATTTGCCACATCAGCCAGTTGATGGTCTCGGTCCGTGCGTGATGTTCGGTCGGCAGGAACGCACCGAATTTCTCCGCCAGATACAAAAGGATCGATCCTGATTCGAAAACCCGCGTTGGCGTAGGCGTTGAATGATCGCACAAAGCGGGGATTTTGGAATTGGGGTTGGCGTCGACAAAGCCGCTGGAAAACTGGTTGCCGTCACGGATGTTGACCAGCCACGCATCATATTCTGCGCCTTGATGGCCAAGCGCCAACAACTCCTCAAGCATTACGGTGACCTTCACACCATTGGGCGTGGCCAGCGAATATAGCTGCATCGGGTGTTTGCCGACTGGGCGTTCTTTGTCATGGGTGGCGCCTGCAATTGGCCGGTTGATATTGGCGAACTGGCCGCCATTTTCGCTATTCCATTCCCAGACGTCGGCGGGGGTGTATTCGGAAAATGTCTGGGTCATGGGCGTTCCTCAAATATTCGGGAGTTGGTCCGGTGTAGGGCTGTGCTGGAACAATGCCGGGGGTGTGAGACGGCGCGCACAACTTTTCAAGTTGACGTGAACGTAAAGCAGGGCTTTAATCGGATGATTACACCAAGGGAGAACCAATATGTCCGCCACAGTCGAGATCGCCAACGACATCGCCTTGATCCGCATGGACGATAACAAGGCCAATGCCATCAACTTCGACATGCTTGCGGCTTTAAACGCCGCACTCGACACCGCCGAGGCCGAAGCAAAAGCGATTGTCCTGACCGGACGTGCAGGGCGGTTTTCGGGCGGATTTGACCTGAACGCTTTTGCCAGCCTTGGCCCTGATGGCGTGTATAAGTTGCTGGATGCGGGCGCGGAACTGTTGTTGCGCCTGTATGGCGGACCGCTGCCCCTGGTGGCGGCCTGCACTGGCCATGCGATCGCCATGGGCGTGTTCATCCTGCACGCGTGCGACACGCGTATTGGCACCGCGGGCGACTATAAAATCGGCGCGAATGAAGCTATTACGGGTATGAACTTGCCCATCTTTGCAATGGAGCTGGCGCGTGACCGGCTGCATCCGTCGCATCTGACCCGCGCGATGGTGCAGGGCTTTATCTACAACCCCGAAGGCGCGGTTGAGGCGGGCTATCTGGATATGCTGGCACCAGCAAATGAGGTGGAAGCGAAAGCCTTAGCCGTTGCCGGCCAACTCGCGCAGCTCCCCGCCCCTGCATATGCATGGAACAAAAAGGCCATCCGCAAAGCAACGCTCGACCGCATCCGCGCAAGCTTGGGCGCGCATCATAAGGTGTGAAATCCCCTCTCCCGGTGGGAGAGGATACGAAGCCTTGGCGCTTGCGCTTAGGCGGAGTTGGTGAGGGGTTCTGCCTTGCCGACAGAACACAGCCCCTCACCCAGCTACGACTAGCAAGCAAGCTTGCAAGTCTACGCAACCCTCTCCCACAGGAGAGGGGGTTACGCCCCCTTTGCGTTCAAAACGGCAAGCCGGATCATCTCCAGCACATCTTCTGTATTCGCCAATACATCTTCATTCCAGAATCGGATGACGCTATAGCCCGCCGCCTCCAACGCCCTGGTTCGCGCCGCGTCCTTCTCGATCTGAACATTATGCTGCCCACCGTCCAGTTCGACAATCAGCTTGGCCTCGACACATAAAAAGTCTGCTACATAAGGCCCCACCGGCACCTGAAACCGAAACTTCGCCCCCTCCATCTGGCGGTTACGCAAATAGCGCCAAAGTCTGGCCTCAGCCTCAGTCCGCTCCCGGCGAAGTATCCGCGCAACAGGCGTAAGTCGTTTCATAAGAGATGCTTAGCACTTTCCTTCTGCAATTGTGAAGGGGTTTCGCCCTGTCGGGAAGGTTGTTAGGCATGGGCCTAACCCCCTCTCCTTTGGGAGAGGCAGCGAGACTTGCGATCTTTGATCGCTAGTCGCAGCGGTGAGGGGTACTGCGCCATCGGAAGAACGCACCCGCTCACCAACTCCGCCTAATTCCCCCGGATTACATCCGGGGTCATAAGGCTCCATATCCTCTCCCACAGGAGAGGGGATTTTTGGCTTGCTCGTGGCTTTGTGTCTTTGTGTGAGATTATGATTTTCATCCCCGCTCCAACCCCGCACACGCCTCCGTCGCCCATGCCAGCGCGTCACCCTCCAACTGTGGCCCGACAATCGCAAGCACCTTAATGTGGTAATCATTCCACCAGCGCAGTTCGTCGGCGTTGAGCAAGCCTACGTCCACCAAATTCTTGTCAATCGGCGCGAAGGTCAGTGTTTCAAACCCGAAATAGCGGCCTTCTGCGCCTGCAATCGCGCGTTCCTCGACCAGCACAAGATTTTCGATGCGGATGCCATATTCGCCTTGTTTGTAGTAACCGGGCTCGTTCGACAGGATCATGCCCGCTTGCAATGGCTCGTCGCTGCCCGCTTGCCCGCCAGCGAATTTGGCAATGCGTTGTGGCCCTTCATGCACCGCAAGGAAGCTGCCGACGCCATGGCCCGTGCCATGGGCGTAATCGAGGCCGGCCTGCCAGAGCGAGGCGCGCGCCATGCTGTCCAATTGCGCGCCTCTGGTGCCTTCGGGGAAGACGGCGCAGGCCAAAGCAATATGGCCCTTTAGCACGCGGGTGAAGCGGTCCTTCATCTCGGCGGTGGGTTCGCCCGGGCCGACCCAGATGGTGCGGGTAACGTCGGTGGTGCCGTCCAAATACTGCCCGCCGCTATCGACCAGATAGATGCTGTTGGGGGCAATGCTGCGGTTGGTGCTTTCATCGACTTTATAATGGCAATGTGCGCCATTGGGGCCAGTGGCCGAGATGGTGTCGAACGACAGATCCTTGAGCATGCCGGTATCTTCGCGGAATGCCCTCAACCGTGCGGCGGCGGATAATTCGTTCAATTCGCCTTTATACGCGGTTTCGCGCATCCAATGCAGGAACCGGCTTAGGGCCGCGCCATCGCGGGCTTGCGCGGCGCGGTGGCCGGATTGTTCGATAGGGTTTTTGACCGCCTTGGGCAGGATGGTCGGGTCGCGCGCCTCGATGATGTGCGCGCCACCAGCTTGCAGTGCGCCAAAGATGGCGGCGACCGCCCGGTCGGGGTCAACGGCAATGTTCTTGCCGGTCATCGACCGCAGTTCCGGCACAAATTCAGACGGATCGCGCAAGCGCACGGCATTGCCCAGATGCGCGCGTACCGCGTCGTCAACCTTTTCGGGCGCGACAAAAAGGTCCGCCGTGCCATCGGCATGGGCAAGCACAAAGCTAAGCGCGACGGGGGTGTTCGCCACGTCGGAGCCGCGGATGTTCAGTAACCACGCCACCGAATCGAGCGCGGAAATGACCGTGCTATCTAGCGTGTTCGCCGTCAGCCACTCGGCCACAGCGGCGCGTTTTTCGGCGCTGCTCTGCCCTGCATATTGGGTGTCATGTACGATCAGCTTGGCCACGCTTTTCTGCGGCTGTTCGGCCCACACCCTGTCGATTGGATTGCTTTTGACCGCAACGAGTTCAACGCCCTTGGTGGCCAGTGCCTTGGTCGCGCTTTCGACCCAGCCTTTGGTATGGACCCATGCGTCATAGCCGATGCGCGCGCCGCCCGGGGCATATTCGTGCAACCAGTCGGCGATGCTTGTTTGCGGCACGCCCACATATTGCCAGTTTTTGCCATCGACTTGTTCGCGCACCTGCAACGTGTAACGGCCATCGGTGAAGATCGCCGCCTGTTCAGACAATACCACCGCTGACCCAGCAGACCCGCCAAAACCCGTGAGCCAGCCAAGCCGTTGCGCATAATCGCCGACATATTCCGACATATGTTCGTCGCAGATTGGCACGACAAAGCCGTCCAGTTGTTCTTTCTTTAGTTGCGCGCGCAGGGCGGCGAGGCGGTCTTCGTAGCTAGACATTTCGGACTTCCGTTCATATGGTTATGACAACCATATACGCGAGGAAGTCGTTTCATGAAAGCACTGCTCCCACTCATTTTTGCAACCAGCGCATTATCCTCGCCCGCATTCGCCCAGAAAGAAGCCATGACCGAAAAAGCCGCCGCGCACATCAAGCCTCCTGTCGCCGTCAAGCGTCCGCATCAGGCAACCTATCACAATGTGACGATTACCGATGATTATCACTGGCTGCGCGATTCAAGCTATCCAGTGATTGATGATGCCGAGATACTGGCGCATCTCAATGCCGAAAACGCCTATTTCGAAGCACAAATGGCACCGCAGGCCAAGCTGACCGAAACGATTTTTCAGGAAATGAAAGGCCGCGTCAAAGAAGATGACAGCAGCGTTCCGCAAAAGGATGGTGATTATATCTATTGGTCGAAATTCGAAGAGGGCGCGCAATATCGCAAGCATTATCGCAAGCCCGTTGCGGGTGGCGCGGACCAGCTTATTCTCGACGAAAATGAACTGGCGAAGGACAAGGCCTATTTCCGCCTTGGGGCCGCAGAAATCAGCCCTGATGGCAAGATTTTGGCCTATGCTTATGATGATAACGGGTCGGAACGCTTTGACCTGCATTTCCGCAATTTGGAAACCGGCGAAAAATTGGCCGACATCATCCCCGGCACGCTGTCCAGCATTGTCTGGTCATCGGACGGCAAGGGCGTTGTCTATGGCCTTGCCAACGAAAATTGGCGCACCGACAATGCGTGGTATCACAAATTGGGCGATGAACTCAGCAAGGCAAAGCTGCTGTATAAGGAGGAGGATATCGGCTTTAGCGTCGGTGTTGGCCTGACCGCGCAAGAGGATTGGATCGTCATTGGCGCGGGCGACAATGTCACCAGCGAAGTGCGCTTGGTGCCCGCCAATGATCCGACCGCGCCGCCCATCATGGTATCCCCGCGCAAAACGGGACGGCAATATAGCGTCGATGTCCGCGACGGCGCATTGTTCATTCTGACCAATGATGATCATGTGAACTTCCGCGTGGCCACCGCCAGTATGAAGGCACCTGCTGAGTGGAAAACATTGATTGCCGGGTCCGACCGCCATTATTTGACTGGCCTGTCGTTGTTTAAGAATTTCTATGTGACCGAAGGCCGGATTGACGGCCTCGATCAAGTCGAAATCCGCGATTATGCCGATGCCAAAAAGGTTGAGCGGATCAAATTTCCTGAGGCAAGCTATGATGCCGGCTTGGGC
>Ga0208595_1000012_pt1 | contig 56114 bp, 51 predicted proteins | sample LakMenEpi28Jun11_FD_150742 | JGI IMG/M metagenome (GOLD analysis project Ga0208595, IMG submission 150742) | Freshwater microbial communities from Lake Mendota, WI - 28JUN2011 deep hole epilimnion (SPAdes) | ecosystem: Environmental > Aquatic > Freshwater > Lake > Epilimnion/Euphotic zone ...
GAGCCAATATCGCGAATAGATCAAAAGGACATTTATTTGTTTCTATGCATTGTAATGCAAATGACAACCAAGAAGCATCAGGAAATGAAACTTATGTAATGGGAGTTACCCGAAATGCAGCCAATTTGGAAGTTGCCAAAAAGGAAAATGCCGTAGTTACTTTAGAAAGCGATTATAAAATAAAATATGATGGATTTGATCCAAAATCTCCAGAATCCGTTATGGGAATTTCCATTATGCAAGAAGAAAATATTCAACAGAGTATTGATATTGCAGGTAAAGTACAACAAGCGTTTACAAAATTCACAACAAGTAAAAATAGGGGAGTAAAACAAGCCGGATTTTTAGTTTTACGAAAAATAATTATGCCTCGTGTGCTTATTGAAATGGGATTTGTATCCAACAAACCTGAAGGTGCTTTTTTAAATTCGGAAGATGGACAAAATAAGTTAGCAGAAGCTATCTCTAAAGCTATTTTAGGATATCGAGATGATTTTTTTAAGACAGAAACAGCTACTTCGGTTAAAAAAGAAGAATCCAAAAAGACAATAGTTAATAAAGAAGACCCAAAAAAGGTAGACCCAAAGAAAGTAGATCCGAAGCAATCTTCAGAAAATAAAACAGCTGTGGAAGGTGTTACTTTTAAAATACAAATTTCTTCAAGTGCTAATAATTTAGAAACGTTACCAAAAAACTTTAAAGGTTTAAATAACATTTCCGTTGAAAAAGGAACTACCATTTACAAATACTTTTATGGTAGCACTTCATCCTATACCAAAGCAAAACAATTATTAGAAGAAGCGAAAGCAAAAGGATATACTTCTTCGTTTATTGTGCCTATAAAAAATGGTAAAAAAATTAAATTAAGCGAGGCAATCAAATAAATAATGTTATTTTTGTGTCTTTATTACGCATAACAATTTTTAATTGTCGTTTTGTTTAAAAGTAATCACCAAATCTAAAGTAAAAGTATATTTAGCCCATATGAAAATCACAAAAGAAATTAAAGTTGCTGTTTTAGTTATTTTATCTATAGTATTGTTTTACTGGGGTTTTGCGTTTCTAAAAGGTAAAAATTTATTTGACACGAGCACTAAATTATATGCGGTTTATGATAATGTGGCGGGTTTAGTTGTGGCAGCTCCTGTAACCATAAATGGATTAAATATAGGAAAAGTAAATACTATTGAAATGTTGCCTGATGGTAAAATGAAAGTAGAATTAATAATTACTAACGAACAGATTCAAATTGCAAAATCTAGTGTGGCTCAAATTATGGATTCTGGTTTAATTGGTGGAAGAGAAATTGCAATTATCAATAACTTTTCTGATACCAATTATGCGCAATCAGGAGATACACTTAAAACATCTAACAAATTAGGTTTAACAGATGAACTCGCTAATCAAATTGGACCTGTAAAAGATAAAGTGGAAGTTTTATTAGAAAACGCAAATAAATTAATCGAAAATTTAAACGCTACTTTAGACGCTTCAACGCAACAAAAATTAAAAGCATCTATTGCATCTTTGGAGGTTACTATGTCGGAATTTAGTCAAGTTTCTAAAAATGTAAACGAAATAGTAGCAGATAATAAATCAAAACTAAATACTACGTTAGCTAATTTTGAAAACGCTTCAGGTAACATTAATAAAATGTCTACTTCTTTAGAAAAAGCAGATCTTGCCGCTTCAGTTAAAAAGTTAGAAACCACCCTCGCAAATGTAAATCAAATTATGACTGATTTAGAGCAAGGTAAAGGTTCCATTGGTAAACTATTAAAGGACGACGCTATGTATGTCAATCTAACCAAAACCTCAAAAGAATTGGAATTATTGTTACAAGATGTCCGTTTAAATCCTACACGATATGTTAATGTGTCTGTTTTTGGTAAGAAAAATAAACCGTATACAGCACCTGTAGTCGAACCGAATAAAGAGCAACCTAAAAACTAAATTTATGAGTTTTTTACCAAATATTATTTTTGCAATTGTCCTTATAATAGGCGTTGGTTTTTTTGTTAAAAATATAAAAAAAATTATACGAAATATTAAATTAGGACAAGATGTAAACCGAACTGATAATGTTTCAGCACGTTGGAAAAATATGGCGTTGATAGCTTTTGGTCAAAAAAAAATGTTTACCAGACCTATTCCTGCTTTACTGCATTTTACCTTATATGCTGCATTTATTATCACTCAAATTGAGTTATTAGAAATTATTGTAGACGGACTTTTCGGTACACATCGTTTTTTTAAAACGGGTTTAGGTGGATTTTATACTTTTTTAATAAGTTTTATAGAAATCCTTACCTTATTAGCTTTAGTGGCTACTTTAGCTTTTTTATCAAGAAGAAATTTATTAAAATTACCTCGTTTTACAAAATCAGAAATGTTAGGTTGGCCAACTAAAGATGCCAACTTAATATTAATTATGGAAATTGTTTTGGTTACGTGTATTTTTACTATGAATGGTACTGATGAAGTATTATATTCATTAGGAAAATCACATTATGAAGGAACAGGTTCTTTTAATTTTGCCATTTCTCAACATTTAGGACCCGCTATTTTCGGCGGAATGAGTGAAAGTGCCTTACATATTTTAGAGCGAGTAGGATGGTGGGGACATTTTTTAATGGTACTAGCTTTCTTAAATTATTTATACTTTTCTAAACATTTACATATTTTATTAGCGTTTCCTAATACTTATTTTGCCGATTTAAATGCAAAAGGAAAATTTGATAACTTAGAAAGTGTTACAAATGAAGTAAAATTAATGATGGATCCAAATGCCGATCCGTTTGCTGCTCCTGCTAATCCAGATGCAGTTCCTGCAAAATTTGGTGCTTCAGATGTTCAAGATTTAAATTGGTTACAATTATTAAATGCCTATACGTGTACCGAATGTGGTAGATGTACTTCATCTTGTCCTGCAAATACAACAGGTAAGAAATTATCACCACGTAAAATCATGATGGATACACGTGATAGATTAGAAGAAGTTGGTAAAAATATTGATGCCAATAAAGGTGTTTTTGTTCCAGATAATAAATCGTTATTAAACGATTACATTACACCAGAAGAACTTTGGGCTTGTACCTCTTGTAACGCTTGTGTGGAGGAATGTCCAATCAATATTAGTCCATTATCTATAATTATGGATATGAGACGTTATTTAGTGATGGAACAAAGTGCTGCTCCAATGGAATTAAATGCTGTAATGACCAATATCGAAAATAATGGTGCACCATGGCAATACAACCAGCAAGATAGATTAAACTGGAGAAACGAAGCTTAGGAAATATCAATAAGAATATCAAATATAAATAGAACAACAACAACAACAACAACAACAACAACAACAAAAGCATGAAAAAAGAAGAAATTGACGGAAAATTACAAGAATTAAAAGTAAATGGAGAGCATTTAAGCCCTGTTTTACCTGAAGGAATAAAAAATTACCTTATTGATATAGATGGAACCGTTTGCGATGATATTCCAAATGAAGAACCGGAAAGAATGGCAACAGCAAATGTGTATCCAGATGCCTTAGTAACATTAAACAAATGGTACGATGAAGGTCATGTTATTTTCTTTTTCACGTCACGTACTGAAGATCATAGAGCCGTTACTGAAGCTTGGTTAAAGCAACACGGCTTCAAATACCACGGAATGGTAATGGGAAAACCTCGTGGAGGAAATTACCACTGGATTGACAATCATTTAGTTAAAGCCACACGATACAATGGAAAGTTTACAGATTTAATTGAAAAAGATGTAACTATCCAAGTTTTTGATGACGAATTAAGCAATTAATATATTTAGATTAGTTTCTAAAAAAAACACATAAAATCAACACGACTATGTCAGAAAGTTTAGTAGTACCTACAATGGCCGAAATGATGGCACAAGGACAAGCACCTGAAGTATTATTTTGGGTAGGCTGTTCGGGAAGTTTTGATGATAGAGCTAAAAAAATAACAAAAGCTTTTGTTAAAATATTAAATAGAGCAAACGTTCCTTTTGCGGTTTTAGGTACAGAAGAAAGTTGCACAGGCGATCCCGCTAAACGTGCTGGAAATGAATTTTTATTTCAAATGCAAGCCATGATGAATATTGAAGTCATGAATGCGTATGAAGTAAAAAAAATAGTTACCGCTTGTCCACATTGTTTCAATACCATTAAAAATGAGTATCCAGAATTAGGTGGGAAATATGAAGTCGTACATCATACAGAATTTTTAAAATCTTTATTAGACTCAGGACGATTAACTATTGAAGGCGGACAATTTAAAGGCAAACGCATTACGTTTCACGACCCTTGTTATTTAGGTCGTGCTAACAATATCTACGAAGCTCCGAGAGATTTAATACAAAAATTAGATGCTGAGTTAGTTGAAATGAAACGTTCTCGCGCTTACGGATTATGTTGTGGTGCGGGTGGTGCACAAATGTTTAAAGAACCAGAAAAAGGTAATAAAGATATCAACATCGAAAGAACGGAAGATGCTTTAGAAACGCAACCTGAAATTATTGCTGCTGGTTGTCCATTTTGTAACACCATGCTAACAGACGGTATCAAAAATAAAGAAAAAGAAGGCTCCGTTCAGGTAATGGATATTGCAGAATTAATTGCAAATGCTCAAGATTTATAAAAATGTATACACCATTCGAAAATTTACCAGAGGAATCTAAAATTTGGATTTACCAATCGAACAGAAAATTAACTGACGATGAAGTAACAGCTATAACTACCAAATGTCAAGAATTTGTTGAAAATTGGGCAGCACACGGCACAAGTTTAGAAGCTTCTTTTCTTTTAAAATATAACCGATTTATCATTTTTGCTGTCAATCAGGAAGTGCAAAACGCAACGGGTTGTTCTATAGATGCTTCTGTACATTTTATTCAACAATTGGAACAAGAATTTCAAATAGAATTACTTGACAAAATGAATGTTACCTACAAAATGGGAGAACACATTGCACATAAAACACTTATCGATTTCAAAAAAATGGCAAAGGAAAAAGCCGTTACTTCAAAAACTATTGTTTTCAATAATTTGATAAATACGAAAGGTGAATTTGAAGAATTTTGGGAAGTTCCTGCTGAAGAAAGTTGGCATAGTAGATTTTTCTAAAAAAATAACTAACTTTGAAAATCATCAGAAAATAGAAATTTTGATGGTTTTTTTATTTATTTACATTTCATGAAGCACTATATATACATCACTTTATTTCTCACCACGTTAGGATTTGCGCAAAACAAAATAAACACGCAATCCCAACAAGTATGGGTCGATAGCACGTATAACTCACTTTCTTTTGAAGAAAAAGTAGGACAATTGTTTATGATTGCAGCGTACTCCAATAAAAATGAGGCACATGCTCAAGATTTAGATAAATTAATTACCAAATATAAAATTGGAGGATTAATATTTTTTCAAGGAGGTCCAAATAGACAAGCAAAATTAACCAATCGTTTTCAAGAAAAATCGAAAATTCCTATGCTTATTGGTATTGACGCAGAATGGGGTTTGAGTATGCGAATAGATTCTACACACACGTATCCATGGAACATGACTTTGGGCGCGATTAAAGATAATTCGTTACTTGAAAGAATGGGAATGCAAATGGCGGATCAATCGAAACGCTTGGGTATTCATTTTACTTTTGGTCCCGTTGTGGATATTAATACCAATCCTAAAAATCCAATTATCGGAAATCGTTCTTTTGGTGAGAACAAAGAAAATGTTGCTGCAAAAGCAGTGGCTTACATGCGCGGGTTGCAATCTTATGGTGTTTTTGCCACAGCTAAACATTTTCCAGGACATGGCGATACTTCTACAGATTCTCATCATGCTTTACCTACCGTAGATTTTTCAAGAGATAGAATAGAAGAAGTAGAATTATATCCGTATAAAGAACTTATAAAAAATGGTTTAGCGAGTGTGATGGTTGCGCATTTAAACGTGCCAAGTATCGAACCGCGTGAAAATTTTCCTTCTTCGTTATCCGAAAAAGTGGTAACAGACATTTTAAAAAACCAATTGAAGTTTGAAGGTTTAATTTTTACAGATGCTTTAAATATGAAAGGTGCCAGTAATTTCAAACAACCTGGCGATATAGATGTAGCTGCTTTTTTAGCGGGTAATGATGTATTGTTATTTGCAGAAAATGTTCCTGTAGCCATTGAAAAATTTAAACAAGCGTTTGCAGATAGTTTATTTACAGAAGAACGATTGGCACATTCTGTAAAGAAAATATTAAAGTATAAATACAAAGCTGGATTAAATAATTACTGTCCAATTGAATTTGAAAATTTATATGCCGATTTAAATAAAAAAGAATACAAAGCATTAAATTTAGAAATGTTTGAAAGTGCTATAACGGTTCTTAAAAATGAAGATGATATTATCCCAATAAAAAGACTTGACAAAGAAAAAATTGCTTACGTAAAGATAGGCGATGGCGATTCGACTACTTTCATAGAAAAAATAAAAGAATACGCCCAAATTGATGTTATTACTACAAAAAACTTAGATTCGCTTTTAGTGGAAATTGATGGATATTCTAAAGTTATTGTAGGCTACCACAAACCCGAAGGCATTTGGAAGAAAAACGAAATGACGTTTAACGAAATCAATTGGATTGATAAAATTTCAAAGCATAGTAAAACCATTGTTACCTTTTTTACCAAGCCGTATTCGTTATTAAGAATTCCAACTTTTGAAGAAACGGAAGGTTTAATTGAGGCCTATCAGAATAATTATTTTTCGCAATTGGTTTCCGCAGAAATTATTTTTGGAGCGAAAGATGCGAAAGGCGTATTGCCTGTATCTATTAAGAAAAATTTTTGTGAATCGGACGGAATGAAAACCAAGAATCTTAATCGCTTAGGTTTTGCATATCCAGAACAAGTACAAATGAATTCTGAGGTATTAGCAAAAATTGATACTATAGCAACATATGCTATCAAAAATAAAGTAACGCCAGGAATGCAAATATTGGTAGCAAGAAAAGGAAAAGTGGTCTACAGAAAAGCGTTTGGTTCGCCAACTTATGATACCATTCAGAAAGTAAAAAATACCGATTTATATGATTTGGCTTCGCTTACTAAAGTATTGAGTACGCTTCCTAATTTAATGAAGGATTACGAAAAAGGGAATTTTTCATTCAACAGTACGTTATCGCAATTACTTCCTAATTTTAAAAATTCTAACAAAGCGGATATTACGGTTTTAGATATGTTAACGCATCAAGCTAAATTACCAGCTTGGACGCCTTTTTATTTAAAAACGTTAGACTCATTAAAAAAACCAAGTCAAAAATACTATCAAGCTACACCTTCTGAAGACTTTCCGTTAAAAGTATCGACTAATTTATATTTGCGAAAAGATTATACAGATACGATTATGAATAGCATTAAAGAAGCGCCTTTATTGACTACTAAACAATACAAATACAGCGATTATGCTTTTATATTATTTAAAGAATATTTAGAGAAATTTCATCATAAAAGTTTGGATAAACTCTCTGATGATAATTTTTATAAAATGTTGGGTGCAAATTATACTTCATACAATCCATTAGATAAATTTGAATTGGCAACCATTATGCCTTCAGAAATTGATTCCTATTATCGATACGATACTATTCAAGGGTATGTGCATGATATGGCTGCGGCGATGCAAGGCGGTATTGGTGGACATGCTGGATTGTTTTCTAATTCGTTAGATGTGGCTAAAATCATGCAAATGTATTTACAAAAAGGAACGTACGGAGGGCATACTTATTTTTCGAAAGAAACGTTTGATGCTTTTAATTCTTGTTATTTTTGTAACACTGGAAATAGGCGAGGTGCTGGTTTTGACAAACCTCAAATTAGTGGCGAAGGTCCGACTTGCGGCTGTACTTCAAAAGCAAGTTTTGGACATACGGGATTTACTGGAACAATGGTTTGGGCAGATCCTGAAAAGGATTTAATTTATATTTTTCTATCAAATAGGAGTTATCCCGATGGCAATATTAATAAACTCTCAAAATTAAATATTAGAGAGAATATACAGAAAGTAATTTACGAATCGATAACAGATTAATTATGACTTCAGCTGCAAAAACTGTGGAAGACTATATGAATAATCTTCCAGAAGATAGAAAAAAACCAATGGAATTGCTTCGAAATACAATGCTTAAAAAAATCCCAGAAGGTTTTGAAGAAGGTATGAATTATGGTATGATTGGGTATTATGTTCCACATACAATTTATCCGAAAGGATATCATTGTAAACCAGCTGATCCATTGCCTTTTATCACATTTGCATCCCAAAAAAACAGCATCAATTTTTACCATATGGGAATATATGCTAATAAAGCACTTTACGAGTGGTTTGTATCGGAATATCCAAAACACAGCACTCGTAAATTAGACATGGGTAAAAGCTGTATCCGATTTAATAAATTCGATGAAATTCCGTTTGAATTGTTGGGTGAATTGGTTACAAAAATATCAGTTTCAGAATGGATTGAAACTTATGAAGCAGCTTTTCTAAAGAAATAATAATAACAAAATAAATTTCAAACGTCTATAAAAAAAGTATTTGAAATTTTAACAACAAATATAAATGAAAATAGCAATGGTTTGTTATCCTACCTTTGGTGGGAGTGGCGTAGTGGCTACAGAGTTAGGCTTAGAACTAGCAAAAAAAGGACATGAAATTCATTTCATTACCTATAAGCAGCCTGTGCGATTATCATTATTAAATCCGAATATTTATTTTCATGAAGTAAATGTTCCCAATTATCCATTGTTTCACTACCAGCCATATGAATTGGCCTTATCTAGTAAATTAGTAGATATGGTAAAATTATATAAGATTGATGTGTTACATGTACATTATGCCATTCCTCATGCGTATGCAGGCTATATGGCGAAGCAAATGTTAGCCGAAGAAGGTATTTCACTTCCCATGATTACAACGCTTCATGGTACCGACATTACGTTAGTTGGGAATCATCCGTTTTATAAAAGTGCGGTTACTTTTAGTATCAACAAATCCGATTTTGTAACCAGTGTTTCCAATAGTTTACGTGAAGCTACCTATCGTTTGTTTGATGTTAATAAAGAAATTCATGTGATACCGAATTTCATCGAAATTGAAGAAACCCTTTTAGAAAATAAATCCATTTGTCAGCGTTCGGTTTTGGCATCATCTAATGAAAAAATAATTACCCATATTTCTAATTTCAGAAAAGTAAAAAATATTCCAGATGTGGTGAAAGTTTTCTACAACATTCAGAAAGAAATTCCTTCTAAATTAATGATGGTTGGAGAAGGACCTGAGAAGATTGTTGCCGAGAAATTGTGTGAAGATTTAGGCATTGCAGATAAAGTTATTTTCTTTGGAAATAGTAACGATATTAATCAAATTTTGAAGTATTCTGATTTGTTTTTATTGCCTTCTGAAACAGAAAGTTTTGGTTTGGCAGCATTAGAAGCTATGGCATTTAGTGTGCCGGTCATATCAAGTAATTCGGGCGGTATACCAGAAGTAAATGAAGAAGGTGTTTCAGGTTATTTAAGTGCTGTTGGCGATGTGGAAAGCATGAGTAGAAACGCAATTTTTATATTAAATTCAGATGAAACGTTACTTCAGTTTAAGAAAGCGGCTTTTGAAGTAGCCAAAAAATTCGATATCAAAAACATTCTTCCTTTGTATGAAGAATTGTATAACAAAGCTATTAATTTAGATTCTTAATTATGAAAATGTTTAAAAATAGGGTGTTGCTAATTGGTGTTTGTTTGCTGTTTTTGTCTTGTAAACCCGTTCAGCAAGTTGTTGAAAAAGAAAGAGACCATTATGAAGTGGTTTTTAAAAGTCAAATAGGTGGGAAGAAAGAAAAATCTATTCAAGTAATTAAAAACTATGAAGAATTTAATGCGTTAATTACTGCTTTAAATATTGGAGAAGAATCTTTCGGTAAGTTACTAGCAATCGATTTAGAAAAGCACGATTTGGTAGCTTGTTTTTTAGGCGAAAAAACCACAGGTGGCTATGGCATTGAAGTAGCTGATGTACTATTTACCAAAACGACAGCAGAAATTATCTTGAAAGAAACAGGTCCCCAAAAAAACGAATTAGTAACCGATGCATTTACGTCGCCTTATCTTTTTGTATTAGTGCCAAAAAACAAAACAATTTTAGTTAATTAACATTATAGGTATCCAAAAATTCTTCCTGAATTTGCGAGTTAGAAACAGGTAAACCAATTTGAGTCGCTATTGTTGGGTTTAAGGAAAAATTAGTATTTGTTTTGGTGTATACAATACCGATATTTCTGGATAGGTATTGCGTAGAAACAACCACATCTTGTTGGGGTAAAATGTTTATAGTAACTGGAAAACCAGCAATAGTTTGTGTAGATGATATTTTTAAATTCACTACAATTTTAGTAGATTTTACATTCGGATATACATCGTTATTTGGCGAAGTAAAAGAGGCAAAACTCTCGCCACCAATAGATCTTAATCGGTATTCAATGGTTACCGGAAAGTTGCTTATTGTTTGTTGAAACGTGCCTGTTTTTTCACTTAAAATTTCACCATTTGTAGCACTTTCTTTAAAGATAATAAAATCGGTTACACTTAAATCTACTCCTGTTGGTAGCGTTATGCCTTGTAATACACTTAAATTTCCAGTTAAAAGTAATTTTCCAGCATCTTTTCTTACGTTGTTGTTATTTAATGAAGTGCAATAAAAACCAGTTGCAATATTATTTCTGTTCTTGAATTTTTTATAAGTGTGTGCACCCACTATTTCATCTCCAAAAATATATAAAGAATCTCTAGTATTGGCTAATCCCACTACATCATACGTCCAATAGTTTCCAGTATTTAATGGTAAGGCATCTGTAAAAGTAGTTGAATTGTTTGGGTTGTTTGGGTTATTTGGATTATTTGCATTGTTGTCAATTGTACTTTCTAGACCTTCCACAGCACAAGAAACCAAACTTAAACTTAAAATTGCAAATACTATTTTTTTCATTTTATTAATTTTTTGCTAATATAAAAAAAACATTCGATATTTTTGTAACTATTAATGATTGTTAAAAATATTTTACATGGCAAATTCAATAGGAACACGTTTTACATTAACAACTTTTGGCGAGTCTCATGGTTTCGCTTATGGTGGAATTATAGATGGTTGTCCTTCTAATATTGCCATTGACTTAGCTTTTGTTCAATCAGAATTAGATCGAAGAAAGCCAGGGCAATCTAAACTGGTTTCCCAAAGAAAGGAAAGTGATACGGTACAATTTTTATCAGGTATTTTTGAAGGAAAAACCACAGGAACGCCTATTGGATTTATAATTGAAAATGAAAATCAGAAGTCTCAAGATTATGATCAATTAAAAGAAACCTTTCGACCAAGTCACGCAGATTATACCTACGATAAAAAATACGGAAATAGAGATTATAGAGGCGGTGGAAGAAGTTCGGCACGCGAAACGGTGAATTGGGTAGTGGCTGGTGCCATTGCCAAACAAATTATCCCAGAAATCAAAATAACAGCGTTTGTTTCATCTGTTGGAACCATTTATATAGACAAACCTTACCAAGATTTAGATTTTACCAAAATTGAAAGCAATGCAGTTCGATGTCCGGATGAAGCTACAGCTGCAAAAATGGAAAACTACATTACCGAAATAAAAAAACAAGGCGATACTGTTGGTGGCACTATTACTTGTGTGCTACAAAATGTACCAGTTGGATTAGGCGAACCTGTTTTTGATAAATTACAAGCCCAATTGGGTAAAGCTATGCTATCTATAAACGCGGTAAAAGGGTTTGAGTATGGCTCAGGATTTTGTGCTGCTGAAATGAAAGGCAGTGCGCACAACGATTTATTTAACGAAGACGGCACTACCAAAACCAATTTGTCTGGTGGCATACAAGGCGGGATAAGTAACGGTATGGATATTTATTTTCGAGTGGCTTTTAAACCTGTTGCTACATTATTACAACAACAAGAAGTCTTAACCCAAGACGGTCAATTGATAGACCAACAAGGCAAAGGAAGGCATGATGCTTGTGTGGTGCCGAGAGCAGTGCCTATAGTTGAAGCGTTAGCCGCTATGGTATTGGCTGATTTTACTTTGTTACAATAATTGTCTTAAATTTTATTTAATAGAACTGATTTTGTTTTTTTATTTAAGATTCACAATTTTTTAACATAAATATCATTTTTTTTTTATTAATTTTATAAAAATAATTAAATCAAAAAAAATGAAGGCATTTGTTCTAAAATGGTATCCGGTAATATTAGCATTTATTTGTATGTTATATTCAATTACTTTAGGTTTGTTAGGTAGAAGCGAAGAAGCACTATATTCCGCGCATTGGCCAGGTACGATATTATTATTTGCATTAGTAATCCGACAAAGAAGATCATCATGAGTATAGGATTTTTTATTACAGGTGGTATAATTTTTATAATTTACGTTTTTTTTACAATGTGGAATATTTTTTATTCTGGTAAAAAACAACGAGAAGAAAATTATCCCACTCTAAAAGATATGAAGAATAAGGAAGAAAAATAATTTTTATTTTATTCCTCCACTTCCGTTACGCAAAGTATCCTGACTTTGCAGCAAGGCAACTTAAAGACTAACAAGTTTTAAGGTTGCCATAATGCTTGTGGACTTCAAAGAGCAGTATCTTTTTTATATTTTTATACCAATCTTCTTACATTTTATCTACAAATACCGATTTTTTGGTTTTCAGCCACGCTTCATATACTTTACATACACTATCCATACACTATCTATGGAGTATCTACGGAGTATCTATACACCATCACATTTGGAATGATAGCTTTTGTCCTCATAAAACACTTTTTTTATTATATTATTTTTTAAAATTACCAATTAATAACGACAATATTTGACGTTATTAATTTATTTTGTAAAATGTAGTATTAATTTATATAAATTTGTAGGTAATTAAATAAATTTTCTAATGAAAAAAATACTTTTATTATTATTTATGTTTGCAGGTTTCAGTGTTTTCGGACAACTATCCGAAAACTTTGAAGGCACAACATTTCCACCAACTGGTTGGATAACCTTTGAAACAGGAACTGGAGCAGGTCAGAGTTGGTCTGAAACCAATTTAGCTGTTTTCACCTATGGGGGTGTTGGCAAATCAGCAGTAATTAACAAAGAAAATGTGGCAACAGGTCAGGCTATTGACTGGATGGTTACTTCTGCAGTTACTGTGCCAGCAAATGGACAATTGCGATTTTATACCAAAACTTCTCAAACGGGAGTTCAAGGAAGTTTATTTAATATTAAAATTTCAACCACTTCACAAACTAACCCTGCAAGTTTTACTAATCTTATTGCCTGGGATGAGGCTTCTTTGACAGCTACTGCGAATGTTTATGAAGAGAAAGTTATTGATATACCAGCCACATATCCAGTAGGTTCTACTATTTACATTGCCTTTGTAATGACCAATGACAATGGAGACAGGTGGTTAGTTGACAATGTAAACGTCGTGCAAAAATGTAATTCGCCTATTGGCCCATTATCTACAGCACTTGAAACCACAACCAGTGCACAATTAAGCTGGGGAAATCCTGGAGGAATTACAGCTTGGCAAGTAGAAGTAGTGCCATTTGCAGATCCTTTTACAGGTGTTGCAACGTATACAAACGTAACCACAAATCCATTTATTGCAACAGGCTTATTACCAAATACGCTGTACAAATTTCAAGTTCGTTCTGTTTGTGCTAATGGTTTTGCTAGTGATTGGTTTGTCCCAAGCAGTTTTCAAACGGCATCTTTTGGAGATACGTGTTCTGGCCCAATTGTAGTTGGCACTTTGCCTTACCAAACAGTTGACAACACCGCCAATTATTTAGATTTATTTGACACTGCGCAACCACTAAGTTGTAGTGGATCGGCAATAAATTATATGGCAGGTAACGATGTATTTTATTCCTATACTGCAACATTTACTGGTAATATTGCTATTTCTTTATCGCCTACCAATGTTAGTTCAAGCATACACGTATACAGCGCTTGTCCTGGGACAGCAGGAACCACTTGTTTGGCGGGTGTTGCTAATACCACATCTGGAGTGAGAAACATAAATCCATTTGCAGTAGTTGCAGGAACTACCTATTATATTATAATATCATCAAGTGCGGCACAGCAAACGGTTGGCTACACCTTAACGATTCAACAAGTTTTTTGTTATCAACCAAATGCAGGTACAGATGGAGAAACTACTATTTGTGAGACCAGTACAGCACCAATTGATTTGTTTAGTTTAATTACTGGCGAACAATCAGGTGGTGTTTGGACACAAACCTCTGGTTATGGAGGCGTATTTAGTGCCACAGCAGGAACATTTACACCAGCAATGGGAGCAACAAATTCTACTTTTGCATATACCTTATCAGGAACGTTTCCATGTATTGATGATTCAAGTTTGGCAACAGTAAATATAATTGCACAACCAAATGCAGGTACAGATGGAGGGACTAATATTTGTGAGACCAGTACAGCAACAATTGATTTGTTTAGTTTAATTACTGGCGAACAATCAGGTGGTGTTTGGACGCAAACCTCAGGTTCAGGAGGTGTATTTAATTCAGTTTTAGGAACATTTACACCAGCTATAGGAGCAATTACAAGTACTTTTACCTATACCATATCAGGAACGTTACCATGTATTGATGACTCAAGTTTGGCAACAGTAAACATAAATGCACAACCTAATACGGAATCCATTGCTTATGGCACACCATTTTGTTCTAATAATGCTACGGCACAAAGTGTAACTTTTTCAGGAACGAGTGCAGCATACACAGGAGGCGTTTTCTCCTCTGCAATAGGATTATCAATTAATTCAAGTACAGGAGCTATTACTCCAAGCTCATCAACACCGGGAACTTATACCGTTACTTATACTATCCCTCCAAGCGGTGGTTGTCCTTCTACTCAAACTACAACGACAGTCACAATTTTGCCTTTAAATACAGTAACAGTTACATCATTAGAAAATCTAGCACATTGTATCAATTCAATTTTAATGCCAATCACATATACAACTACAGGTGCTACAGGTATTGCATCTACCACTACCAATTATGGTTTACCATCAGGTGTAAATGCTTCATGGGCTGCCAATACTATTACTATTAGTGGTTCACCAACGGAATCAGGAGTATTCAATTATTCAATTCCTTTAACTGGAGGATGTGGAAACGTAAATGCAACAGGGGCTATTACAGTAAATCCAAGTAATACCGTTACAGCTCCTTCGGCTTCCCCAACACTTTGTTACAATACGATTTTAACACCAATCACACATACTACTACAGGTGCTACCGGTATTGGAACAGCTACCGGTTTGCCATCAGGCGTAACGACAGCTTGGTCAGCCAATACCATTACCATAAGTGGTACACCTGTAGTTGCAGGAGCGTTTAATTATACCATACCATTAACAGGTGGTTGTGGTACAGTAAATGCTACAGCTACAGGGACTATAATAGTTTCAGGTGATTCTCCTTCAAGTATCTCTGCAGATGGTACAACTGCAACCAGTGTAAGTATAAATAATGGTAACACCGTTCAGCTTCAGCTAAATGGTTTTTTTGGTTCACCTAGCAATATCCAATGGACGCCAAATATAGGCATTAGTTCAACAACAATTTCTAATCCAATAGTTTATCCAAGTACAACAACAACGTATACAGCTAGTTTTATTAATTCAAATGGTTGTTTGCAATCTACTTCAATTACTGTTAATGTAAATCCACTACCCAATATTGGTAATATAAGTATTTCAACTACAAATAATCCCGTTGTTGGACTTTTTGATACCATTACTGTAAATGTTCAATTGACAAATGCAACAGATTTGTATAGTTTATATATGAAGTTAAAAGGAAATGCCGCTGTAAGTCAATATTTAGATTATTCAGGTTATGTTGCGAGTACTTTGTTAGGTCCTTTAGCAGATGTAATTGCTACCAATCCAGTTGTAACCAATGGAGAGTATGATTTTGGAATTACTAAAATTGGAGCTGTTCCCGGCTATACGGGTAGTGGACTGTTTTATACATTTAAATTTGTAACCAAAAACATTCCGATTCCAGACGGAACCGTTTTCTGTTTTTATTTAGATGATGTAAATACATATAATTCCACTGGCTCTGCTTGTGGTTTAACCAATCAAGGTCAATATTGCTTTACTTTTACAAATCAAATAAAAGTTTGGCCAGGCGATTTAAATAATTCAAATGTGGTTACCACCGCCGATTTATTGCCTATTGGCTACTTTTACAATTCTACGGGCCCTGTTAGACCCAATGCAACTATTCAATGGTCGGGTCAACCCGCTACACTATGGGGATATAATCACAGTTTTTTAAATAGCAATGCCTATAAAACATTTGCTGATTCTAATGGAGATGGGGTAATAAATAATGCAGATCAAGCGGCTATTGGATTTAATATGAATCAGGTTCACGCTAGACTAGCTAGCGATAAACCTTTTGGAATAGCGCCAAATACGTCAAACAATGCTCAAGTACAAGGTGCTCTTAATGTAACCCCTAATGTTTCTATTATTAATGGTGCCGTATTACCTCAAACCGTAACTTTTACTGTTAATTTAACTAATACTGGTGGTTTAAGTTCCTTATATGGAATATCTGTTAATCTGATTTTTGACAATACTATTTTTGATTTAAGTACTGCAACTATTAATTATACGGGTTCTATATTTGGTAACGTTGGTACTGATTGTTTAGCAATGAATTATAATTCCGCATCAGGAGTAAGTGTTGGTTTAACCCGTTATGCTAATGCAGCAATAAACGGACAAGGTTTATTGTTTAAAGTAACACTTCAAACTAAAACTACATTGCCAAATTTGGCTCAAACACAAGTAACATCATATGTTGATGCTGCTAATAATCAATTAGGAAACCCTTTAGAAATAGGCGATTCTACACCAATTAATTTTTCGGTTATTAATGTTAATCTTAGTTTAAATGACATTGTATTAAATACTTTTAAACTTTATCCAAATCCTTCAAAAGGAATACTTTATTTTTCAGTAGGTGATAGTTATTTGGATTTTCAAGAATTGAAATTAAAAATAGTGAATACGTTAGGACAAGTAATAGACCAAATATCTGTTAAAAATTCAACTGAAGAAATTATAACAAAGAATTGGGGAAGTTCAGGATTGTATTTTGTACAAATTGAAACTACACAAGGAGAAATATTAGGAATTAAAAAGATAATTCTTCAATAATTTTTTTTAAATTCAATAAAATGGACAATATAAAATATTGTCCATTTTTTTTGTTAAACATTTTAAAATCATTTACTAGTAGTTTAACCAATATTAATCACCACCTTTGTGTAGGTACTTCTTTTTCAATGCCATCGCTTTTTGCGAAATTTGGATCTTAATATAAATTCTATTTATATAAAAATATCAAGTATTTAATCTGCTTCGCAAAGGACAAAAAAAAGACAGATTCAAAAAAAATTGAATCTGTCCGGGATGGTGGGCGATATTGATTTAACTTCAAATCAAATGTTGGAATTTCTAGAAAATTTTATTGAGAATGTATCATAAAAAAAACCTCTTAATTGCTTAAGAGGTTTTTGGTACGACAGTGGGCAATGAGGGGTTCGAACCCCCGACCCCCTCGGTGTAAACGAGGTGCTCTGAACCAGCTGAGCTAATTGCCCCAATATTTGTAATCTTTATCTTTATAATCCCGACCCTCCCGATAAATCGGGATGCTCTGAACCAGCTGAGCTAATTGCCCCAATAAAATGCACTACTTTCGTAGTGCGTGTGCAAATATACGCTCAAATATTACATTTCCAAGTAAAAAAATATAAATAATTAATTAAATTGTATATCCTCTAAAATCACTTTATCGGTTTGATTTATTATTGTTAAGGTAACTTTTTTATTTTCAGATAATTGAGATTCGATTATGTATTTTTTTCCGTTTTTATAAGGAACGTTACTTTTTGAAAAATCTACGTCACCATTAGAAATCGCTTCATCAATGGCTTTCATAGTAGTAGTTTTTTTTGCAAAAATGCTATCCACTGCTGCTGAAGTTTTAAACGGTTTACTTCTAATATCTTTTATGACTCTGCAATTTGGAAAATAACAAAACGTAACACCTCTTGAAGTCGCTTTTGCTGATAAAAATTCACCAACAAAGTAAAATCCAATTAATAATCCGAATATATAAAATGCTAATCTGTATCGTAATGACATCTGTACTATATTTTAATACAGCAAAGATAGTACTATAAATAGGATTGTCAAAAAACTATTTTTCAATTTGACTTACATAATTTTATTAAATAAATAATATGTTTACAAATTTCAATTTTCACAAATTATTATTCTTACAAAATTCATTTAAAATGTTATTTTTACTACTTTTGAAGAAAATTTGACACCTACAACTTATGATTTTTGATAGACAAGATATTAGCAACGAAACGTTACTTACTTTATATAAAAAATTAGTTAAACCCCGACTAATTGAGGAAAAAATGCTCATTTTGTTACGACAAGGAAAAGTCTCTAAATGGTTTTCAGGTATCGGACAAGAAGCTATTTCTGTAGGAATTACTTGTGCTTTAGATGCAGATGAATACATTTTGCCAATGCATAGAAATTTAGGCGTATTTACTTCGCGTGAGATTCCTTTACATAGATTATTTTCACAGTGGCAAGGAAAGAAAACCGGCTTTACAAAGGGTAGAGATAGAAGTTTTCATTTCGGAACTCAAGAATATAAAATTATCGGAATGATTTCGCATTTGGGTCCGCAATTAGGTGTGGCTGATGGAATTGCTTTGGCAAATAAATTAAAACAAAATGGCAAAGTAACTGCTGTTTTTACTGGTGAAGGCGCTACTTCAGAAGGTGATTTTCATGAAGCGTTAAATATTGCCGCAGTTTGGGATTTACCAGTATTGTTTGTGATTGAAAACAACGGTTACGGACTTTCTACACCAACGAACGAACAGTATCGTTGTGAAAATTTAGCAGATAAAGGTATCGGCTACGGAATGGAAAGTTTTGTTATTGATGGGAATAATATTTTAGACGTATATACTAAAATTTCAGAATTAAAAGCTTCAATGATTACTAATCCTCGTCCTATTTTGTTAGAGTTTAAAACCTTCAGAATGCGTGGACACGAAGAGGCGAGTGGTACTAAATATGTGCCTCAAGAATTAATGGATATTTGGGCTGTAAAAGATCCAATCGAAAATTATAGAAAATATTTAATAGCCACTGATGTGTTATCTGAAAATGAGGATAATCAAATTCGTGAAGCAATTAAAGCTGAAATAGATGAACATTGGGCGATTACTCAAACTGCAGAAGAAGTAGTGGCTAATTTAGAAGAAGAATTAAACGATGTTTATGCACCTTATATTCATCAAGAAATCAACCCATCGGAAGTAACCGAAAACATTCGATTTATTGATGCCATTTCACAATCGTTACGACAATCGATGCAACGTTATCCGGAATTAATAATTATGGGTCAAGATGTAGCAGAATATGGTGGTGCGTTTAAAATTACAGATGGTTTTGTGGCTGAATTTGGAAAAGAACGTGTGCGAAATACACCTATTTGTGAAAGTGCCGTAGTCTCAACCGGAATGGGATTATCCATAAACGGATGCAAAGCTATTGTAGAAATGCAATTTGCTGATTTCGTTTCAACGGGTTTCAATCCGATAGTCAATTTATTAGCCAAACAACATTACCGTTGGAATGAAAAAGCGGATGTAGTGGTACGAATGCCTTGCGGTGGGGGTACACAAGCAGGTCCTTTTCATTCGCAAACCAATGAAGCTTGGTTTACTAAAACACCAGGTTTGAAAGTGATATATCCGGCTTTTCCTTATGATGTGAAAGGGCTTTTAAATACCGCAATTAATGATCCAAATCCAGTTTTGTTTTTTGAACACAAACAATTATATAGAAGTATACATCAAGACGTTCCAACAGATTATTACACCATTCCTTTAGGAAAAGCGGCTTTACTTAAGGAAGGAAATGATATTACTGTAATTTCTTTTGGCGCAGGTGTGCATTGGGCGTTAGAAACCTTAGCTAAGAACCCAGAAGTTGCTGCAGATGTTATAGATTTACGAACCTTGCAACCTTTAGATTTAGATACTATTTATACTTCGGTTAAGAAAACTGGAAAATGTATTATATTGCAAGAAGATACCTTATTTGGTGGAATTTCAAGTGATATTTCAGCTTTAATAATGGAGAACTGTTTCGAATATTTAGACGCACCTGTAAGACGTGTAGGAAGTTTAGAAACCCCAATTCCGTTTGTGAAGGCTATTGAAGATCAATATTTACCAAAAACTCGTTTTGAAATAGCTTTAAAAGAAGTTTTAGCATTTTAATAAAATATAGTACATTTGAAAAATGTAAAAGCGTACTTGTTACGCTTTTTTTATGCTTTATATAATTATTTCTACTATTTATTAGTGGAAATGAAAAAATAATATAAAAAAAACACGAATTCTATTTTATTATATTGCTAATTTAGTATATTTATGCAAAATTTATATATATGGAGATTTTAGCCTGTCCAAAATGTCAAAATAATCAGATCGTAAAGAGCGGAATTGTTAAAAATAGACAACGTTATTTGTGTAAACCGTGTAATTATTTTTTCAGCGTCAATAAATTAGGTAAAAAAATAGACGATTATTACGTAACTAAAGCCTTACAATTATATCTCGAAGGATTAAGTTTTAGAGAGATCGAACGCATTATTGGTGTGTCTCACGTTTCAATTAGCAATTGGGTTAAAGAATTTAAAATAAAAAAACCTGAAAATTCTAATTATCATCCTACTTATAAAATTTTTAATCATTTAGAATTGGTAGAATTTCTTAAAAACAAAGAAATGTTATCCGGTGCTGGAATGATAATTACCGAACTTGGTGATAAGTTTATGCTAATTAAATGGGAACGTTTTAAAGATTAACTATACTGCTTTACAATTATATATATTAAAATTTTTTTGTTTTACTATTTTTTAGAATTTGGCACCACTAATCAAATACTAACTATATTAAATTATGAAAAAAATTTTATTAACAGCCGCGCTTCTCATCACGGCTTTATCGTTTGGTCAGGGATCAACCGATTATGGTGGAGGTATAAAGTTTAATCTTAATCCAGAGGGAACGAAGTACATGCGATTTATTACTTGGAATCAAGTCTGGATGCGTGCTTCACAAATGAATCCTGGAACGATGATTGGGGATCAAGGTGTCTCTACTCAAGAAGACATAGGTTTACGAAGATTACGTATACTTGCTTATACCCAAATATCTCCTCGTTATATGATTGTAACACATGTGGGTATAAATAACCAAACATTTATTAATGGTGGTGCTTCAGGATCTGCTGGCACAGGTGGATATGGAGCTGGTAAAAAACCTGGCTTGTTTTTTCATGATGCATGGAATGAATATGCTGTTGTACTTCCTAAAGAAGGAAAACCATTTAGTTTATCATTAGGAGGTGGATTACACTATTATATGGGTTTATCAAGAATGACAATGTCATCAACCTTAAATTACTTAACTATAGACGCACCAATATTCAATTGGCCTTTGATAGAAAATTCAGATCAATTTGCAAGACAAATTGGTGTTTTTGCTAAAGGTAAATACAATAAATTTGAATACAGATTTAGTTTAAACAAGCCTTTTGCTACAAATCAAACTGTTGCTAATGTTACTCAAGCTGAAAATGCAATTGCTGTAGATAACAATAATAATGCAAAATGGTCAAAAGCAGGATATGTTGAATATCAGGTATTTGATAAAGAGTCGAATTTTCTTCCTTTCAAGGTTGGATCGTATCTTGGGACTAAAAAAATGTTAAACTTTGGTGCAGGTTTTTACACTACGCCTAGTGGTACAAAAACTTCAGTAAATGGAATTACAGATAGACATACTATAGGTTTATTTGCAGGAGATGTATTCGTTGATTTACCAGTTGGTCAGAAAGACAAGAAGATGGCTGTAACGGCTTATAGTGTTTATTATGATTACAATTTTGGACCTAATTATTTAAGAAATATTGGAATTATGAATGAAGGAGTTGCAGATGCAAGCTTTACAGGTAGTAGAAGTTTGGCTGGACCTGGAAATCTTCAACCAATGGTAGGAACTGGAAATATATGGTACACTCAAGCAGGTTTTTTATTACCTAATAAATCAGACAAACCAAAGGTTAGAATTCAACCTTTTGCAGCTTACACGTACAAGAATTTTGAAGCTTTAGGTAAAGCAAGTAACCAATTTGATTTTGGTACCAACTTATTTTTAGATGGTCATCATGCAAAATTAACAGCTCAATATTCTAACAGACCTGTTTACATTACTAAAGACAATATTGATTCGTATAAAGGAGAATTTTTATTACAACTACAAATATATTTATAAAATTTAAAATTATTAAAACATGAGCGATAAAAAGACAACTGGAATTTGGAAAGTGATTTCCGCTTCCTCAATGGGTACAATGATTGAATGGTACGATTTCTATATCTTTGGAAGTTTAGCAACATTACTTTCTACAAAATTTTTCCCACCAGATAATCCAACTGCAGCATTCTTATCTACCTTAGCAACATTTGCTGCAGGATTTGTGGTGCGTCCATTCGGAGCATTATTTTTTGGAAGATTAGGTGATTTAATTGGACGTAAATATACGTTCATGGTGACACTTTTATTAATGGGTGGCGCTACTTTCTTAATTGGTTGTGTGCCTTCTTATGAAACAATCGGATTTTTTGCACCTTTATTAGTTCTTGTTTTAAGATTATTACAAGGTTTAGCTTTAGGTGGAGAATATGGTGGTGCTGCCACTTATGTTGCAGAGCATTCGCCAACAGACCGAAGAGGTTTCTTTACATCTTGGATTCAAACTACAGCTACATTAGGATTATTTATATCTTTAATTGTAATTTACATCACAAGACACTCTTTGTCTAAAGAAGACTTTGTTGATTGGGGTTGGAGAATTCCGTTTTGGGTTTCTATCTTAATGATTTTGATTTCTTACGTGATTAGAAAAAACATGCATGAATCTCCAGTATTTACTAAAGTAAAAGAAGAAGGTAAGGTTTCTACAAATCCATTAAAAGAAAGTTTTGGAAACAAATTAAACTTCAAATTTGTATTGTTAGCTTTATTTGGAGCTACAATGGGTCAAGGTGTGGTTTGGTACACAGGTCAGTTTTACGCCATGAGTTTCATTGAAAAAACAATGAGTATTGATAAAGATATTGCCGATAACATTATGTTGGTTTCATTAGCATTAGGAACACCTTTCTTTGTATTATTTGGATGGTTATCTGATAAAATGAGTAGAAAATGGATTATGATGGCAGGTATGTTAATTGCTATATTTGCTTATCGTCCAATTTATACTTCAATGTATGAATCTGCAAATGAAAAATCAATGAAAGCGAATGGTAACACATTAGTTATCGATAGCTGTAAAGTTATTGGAGCACCATTAGCGGAAATTAAAACAGCTGCAGACAAAAAAGATCCAACAGTTAAGAATACAAAAATTCTTATTGCCACAAAATCAGATTCATTGTATAATACAGGAGCAAAATACCACTATACTACAATTGATACAGTTTATGCTGCAAAAGCGATAGAATTTGACGCGAAAGCCAATGCTAAAAATGAAGTTTGGATTAAATTTAATACTACTAAAGATTCTGTTGTAACTGTAAATACTATTAAACTTAAAAACAGTTTAAAAACAGATGAAAAACCAGCAAAAGTTGATACATTAGCTGTTGTAGAATTAAAATCGTTCACAGAAGGTTCAGGTGCTAAATGTCATCCAGCAGGAGTGAGTTTAAAACATGGAACGGAAGTATCTAAAAACATTACAGATGATATCAAATGGCATTTAATTTGGATGGTTTTCATACAAGTATTATTTGTAACAATGGTTTACGGACCTATTGCAGCTTTCTTAGTAGAAATGTTCCCAGCTAAAATTAGATATACATCAATGAGTTTACCTTACCACGTAGGAAATGGTATCTTTGGTGGATTGTTACCAGCAGTTGCAACTTTCTTAGCATTAAATGCGAAGAAAGCAAATGACATTGCTAAAGAAGCAGGTGATGCGTTACCATTTGACAAACCGTATTTAGAAGGACTTTGGTACCCAATTATTGTAGCAGGTGTTTGTTTGATTATCGGGGTGATTTACTTAAAATCAAACGATAAAAACGCACACGATTAATAACTTTAAAAACAAAACAAAATGAATAAAATAAAAAGAATTTTAGGGATTGTATGGATAGCTATAGGTGCTGTTGCAGTATATTACTTATTCATCAATCAGGCGTTAGGTATGTGGAAAGAAGGCGGAGAAAAATTAGTTCCAGCTATCATATATACTTTTGTATTGTGTCCACTTATTGCATACGGATTATTTACTTTCGGTAAATATTGTTTATCAGGTGAATACGATAACTAATCGGATTTACTTAATTTTAATAATAAATGTTAAAAACCATCTCTATTTTCAGAGATGGTTTTTTTAATTGTAAAATATTACATCTAAATATTTGACTAATTTCAAATTATTCTGTATTTTTAAAACTTTAAATAATGCCAATACATGAAAAAAAGACACCAACAAAAATTAGTAATTGTTTCGATGGTATTACTCATTTGTCTCAATATGCCAATTATTTTATTGTTTGATTCTTCTAAAAGTATATTTGGATTTCCAAGTAGTTATATTTTTATTTTTTCTACTTGGCTACTTTCTATATTAATTTCATTAGTTATAATGATTCGTTACAATGAATAGTATTTTTTTACTTATAATATTATCCCTTTATTTAGCCATTCTGTTTTATATCGCACATTGGGCAGAAAAAAATAATGATAGCAAATGGACAAACAATCCGTATGTCTATTCTTTGTCTTTAGCAGTCTATTGTACTGCCTGGACGTATTATGGTAGTGTTGGAGTAGCGGCAGATAATGGATTGAGTTTTTTGCCAATTTACTTAGGACCCATTATTATTGCGCCATCTTGGATTTTAATTCTTAAAAAAATTATTCGAATTTCCCGTGTAAATAAAATTGCAAGTATTGCCGATTTTATTTCATTACGATATGGAAATAGTCGTTTCTTAGGGGCTATAGTAACTGTAATATGTTTAACCGGTATCATTCCTTATATTTCTTTGCAGTTAAAAGCCATCACAGAAACCTTTCATGTGGTTTCAAACACACCTGTGAATACTTTTATTTTTGATGACATTACTACTTATGTGGCTATAGCATTGGCTTTATTTGCTTCCTATTATGGGACGCGTTATGCAGATGCTTCGGTAAAAAGAAAAGGGATTGTAACTGCCGTTGCAATGGAAAGCATACTGAAATTAGTATTTTTTGTAATTATTGGAGTGTATGTTACTTTTTTTGTATTTGATGGTTTTGATGACATTTATCAAAAAGCCAGTCTTTTAAAAGATTTTCAAGCGAAAAATACCATTGGAGGATTGCCACAAGCCATTAATTGGTTTTTACTTTGTCTGCTTTCAATGTTTGCCATCTTTTTATTGCCGCGACAGTTTCATGTTTCTGTAGTAGAAAACAATCGAGAAGGTCATGTAAATACTGCTGTTTGGTTGTTTCCTTTGTATTTATTACTATTTAATATTTTTGTATATCCAATTGCTTGGGGTGGTAATATTTTATTTGAAGGACAAGAAGTAAATTCCGACACGTATTCCTTATTAATTCCTCAATTGTTTAACAATAAAATATTGACTGTTTTGGTATTCCTTGGCGGATTTTCTGCTGCCATTTCAATGATTGTTGTTTCGTCAATTGGATTATCGACAATGGTAACTAACAATATTTTAATTCCGTATAGTTTACTTGGAAAGTTAAAAAATGCAGAAACCATTAGTAGTAAAAGTATTTTGAATAGTCGAAGAATTAGTATTTTTTTACTAATTATACTTTCGTATTTTATTTATAGGTATTTTGGTTTAAACTATAATTTGGTTTCCATTGGTTTGGTCGCATTTGTAATCATTTCACAATTGGCTCCTGCCTTTTTTGGTGCTTTGTTTTGGAGAAGAGGTTCAAGATTAGGCGCTATTTACGGAATTTTAATTGGATTTATTATTTGTATATTTACGTTATTAATTCCGTATAGCATTGGTGCTTCAAATAGTGAAAGTACTTTTATTACTGAAGGTTTTTTAAATATAGAACTTCTAAAGCCGTTTCAATTATTTGGTTTGGATTATTTAGATCCGATTCCGCATGCTTTGTTTTGGAGTTTATTGTTTAATTGGGTGACTTATTTTGCTGTGTCTGTGAGTTTTAAAGGAAATTATCGCGAACGCAATTATGCTGAAATGTTTGTAGATATAAATAAATACAGTTCCAATCATGAAAATGCATTTATTTGGAAAGGAACGGCTTATCGTAATGATATCGAAAAAGTTTTGGTTCGATTTTTAGGTGAAGAACGTACCAAACGAGCCATGAATATTTTTAATATCAAATACAACGTAGACCAAGATGTAGAATTAGCAGATGCGCGTTTGATTAAATTTTCAGAAAACTTACTCACAGGACATATCGGAACGGCTTCTGCCAGAATTTTAATTTCCAGCGTTGTAAAAGAAGAAAAAATTTCGCTTCCTGAAGTATTAAAAATTTTAGAAGAATCGAAAGAAAATATCATTGTCAACAAAAAACTGACTGAAACCTCTAATGAACTTAAGATTATTACGGCTAAACTTCAAGATGCCAATGCTTCATTAATTAGTAAAGACCTACAGAAAGATGAATTTTTGGATACTGTTACACACGAATTAAGAACGCCAATTACCGCTATTAGAGCCGCAAGCGAAATTTTACACGATGATGATGAAATCCCAGATGAATTAAAAAAACAGTTTTTACAAAATATTATTTCTGAATCTGATAGATTGAACCGATTAATTGATAAAATTCTTGATTTAGAAAAATTTGAAACTGGAAAACAAATTATTCATCCTACACAGAACAATTTAGTAAAAACGATTGAAAAATCTATAGAATCTTTACAGCAACTCATTAAAAATAAACACATTGCAATTCATATTGAAAGCAAACAAGTAGTTACTGCTTTTTATGACGAAGACAGAATCGTGCAAGTAATTACCAATTTAGTATCCAATGCCATTAAATTTTGTCCAGAAACCGATGGCTTAATTACGCTTCAAATTAAGGAAAAGAATAATTTTATTCATACTTTCGTGCAAGACAACGGAAAAGGGATACAACCGAATGATTTTGATGCTATTTTTGATAAATTTTATCAATCTACCAATCAAAACATAAAAAAACCAGTTGGAAGTGGTTTAGGATTAGCGATTTGTAAACAAATTATGGAATATCATAAAGGTAAAATATGGGCAGAACCAAGCGCAAATGGCGCAAGTATAGTTTTTACTTTACCTATAAATAATACTATTTAAAATGAAAAAAATATTAATTGTAGATGACGAACCTAATATTGTAATGTCATTAGAATATACTTTTAAGAAAAATGATTTTGAAGTTTTTATTGCTCGAGATGGAATAGAGGCATTAGAAATTGTAAAATCTAATTTTCCAGATATCATCATTTTAGATGTTATGATGCCACTTGTTGATGGTTATGCTACTTTAGAACACATTAGAAAAGACAGCAATTTATCGCATACAAAAGTCATCTTTTTATCGGCTAAAAACAAAGCAAGCGATATTGAAAAAGGAATGGCATTAGGTGCCGATGCGTATTTAACCAAGCCCTTTTCTATTAAAAAAGTAGTGGAACAAGTACTTGAATTAATTCAATAATTTTTAAAATAATATATAAAGGTGAAATTTGTTTTCACCTTTTTTTTGCAATTTAAATATATACTTATTTAGCAATATTATTTCAATTGGTGTGTTTTAATTTAGTATTTTTACTTTAATAAAACAGAACAAATTAACAGAAATAATGACGTATCAAGAATTATATAACCATAGTATTCAATCTCCTGAGAAATTTTGGTCAGAACAAGTAAATGCCATAAAATGGTTTAAAATACCAACTATAATTTTATCTAAAGATCATAATGAATATCCACTTTGGTTTGCAGATGGAGAATTAAACGCTTGTTATTTAGCATTAGACAAACACATTGAAGATGGATTTGGAGATAATGTAGCTATAATTTATGATTCGCCAGTAACACAAACTGTTAAAAAGTATACATATAATGAAGTAAAAGCTGAAGTAGCTAAATTAGCAGGCGGTATGTTGTCTTTAGGCTTGAAAAAGGGTAACACGGCAGTTATTTATATGCCAATGATTCCTCAGGCTGCCTTTGCAATGTTAGCTTGCGCCAGAATAGGTGTAATTCACTCTGTAGTATTTGGTGGTTTTGCCCCACATGAACTAGCAATACGAATAGATGATTGCAAACCAAAAATAGTAATTACAGCCTCATCTGGAATAGAAATAGACCGCTTAATTGCTTACAAACCTTTAGTAGATGAAGCCATTGCATTAGCCTCGCATAAGCCAAAAAAAGTAATTATTTTAAACAGAAAATTAGGCGCAAGAATACCATTTAAAAAATACGATGTTGATTATGATGCTTTAGTTTATGGTTCAGAAGAAGTACCTTGTGTGCCGGTAGAAGCGACTCATCCGTTATATATTTTATACACTTCCGGAACAACAGGAAAGCCAAAAGGAATTGTCAGAGATACAGGAGGTTACGCTACTGCACTTAAATACTCAATGGAACATATTTATGGTGCTAAACCAGATGAAGTATTTTGGGCAGCTTCCGATGTGGGTTGGGTGGTAGGACATAGTTATATTGTTTACGGACCTTTATTGAATAGAAATACAACAATCATTTTTGAAGGAAAACCTATTCGCACTCCAGATGCAAGTACCTTTTGGCGTGTTATTGAAGAACATCAAGTCAATGTTATGTTTACAGCACCAACTGCAATACGTGCTATAAAAAAAGAGGATCCTAATGGTGAATTCATTAAAAAGCATGATTTATCAAGTTTACGAACTCAGTTTTTAGCTGGTGAGCGTTGTGATGTAGCTACCTTAGAATGGTATCAAGCGCATATTCCAGTACCGGCAATTGACCATTGGTGGCAAACAGAATCCGGTTGGCCAATGATTGCTAATATGATGGGTGTAGAGTTTTTACCTATAAAGCCAGGTTCGGCAGGAAAAGCCGTTACGGGTTATAATATTCAAATCTTTAACGAAGAAGGCGAAGAAATGGCTGCAAACGAAGAAGGATACGTAGTCATAAAATTACCATTACCTCCAGGAACGATGATGGATTTATGGAATGAAAATGCTCGATTTAAAGAAGGATATTTAGAAAAATTTCCAGGATATTATTTTTCTGGCGATGGTGGATTTAAAGATAAAGATGATTATATCTATATTACAGGTAGGGTAGATGATGTAATTAATGTGGCTGGTCATCGACTTTCTACAGCAGAAATGGAAGAAATTGTTTCTTCGCATCACTCGGTTGCAGAATGTGCAGTAATAGGAATAAATGATGAATTAAAAGGGCAAGTTCCATTAGCATTAGTTGTAAATAAATCTGGTGAAAGTATTGAGCATTTTCAATTGCAACACGAAGTTGTTCAGTTGGTTAGAGAACAAATTGGTGCTGTGGCTTCTTTAAGAGATGTGGTTATTGTGCCGCGATTACCAAAAACTCGCTCAGGTAAAATTTTACGTAAATTATTACGAAGTATTGCGGATGGTACTGATTTTCAAATCCCATCAACTATTGATGATGAAGCTATAATTGACGAAGTTAGAACCGAATTTATAAAAGCAAAAATAGGTTCATTTAGATAAAAGTTTATCGAACGAAAGTTAGCTATACCTATTTAGCAAATTATTTCTTTTCCGTAGGAATAGATTTATTATATTTACATTACGAAACAAAAAACCAAACGAATAATGAGTTATTATAAAATTACTGATTTAGAAAATTATTTTAAAATGTACAAAAAATCAGTACGCGAACCAAGAAAATTTTGGGATCGTATTGCTGATGAAAACTTTACTTGGTATCAAAAATGGGATAAAGTTTTTGATGTTGATATGCAAGAAGCCAATTTCAAATGGTTTTTAAATGCGAAAGTAAATATTACTAAAAACTGTATCGATAGGCATTTAGCCAAACGTGGCGATAAAACGGCTATAATTTTTGAACCAAATGATCCAAAAGAAGCTGCATTACATATTACATATAAAGAATTATATGAGCGCGTTTCTAAAATGGCAAATGTGTTACGAGAACAAGGCATAAAAAAAGGCGATAGAGTTTGCATTTATTTACCAATGATTCCAGAATTAGCTGTTGCTGTTTTAGCTTGTGCTCGAATTGGAGCCATTCACTCGGTAGTATTTGCTGGTTTTTCAGCTTCAGCTGTAGCGGCAAGAATTAACGATTCTGAATGTAAAATGGTAATTACATCCGATGGTGGATTTAGAGGTAATAAATCGGTAGATTTAAAAGGTATCGTAGATGAAGCATTAGAAAAATGTCCTTGTGTAGAAAAAGTGTTAGTAGCTAAACGAACTAATACGGCTGTAAATATGAAAGATGGTCGTGACATTTGGTTACAACCACTTTTAGATGCTGCTTTGGGAAATAATGTAGCTGAGATTATGGATGCTGAAGATCCTTTATTCATTTTATATACTTCAGGTTCTACTGGAAAACCAAAAGGAATGTTGCATACCACAGCAGGTTATATGGTATATACTGCATACACCTTTAAAAACGTTTTTAATTACGAAGAAAATGATGTGTTCTGGTGTACCGCTGATATTGGTTGGATAACAGGACACTCTTATATTTTATATGGTCCGTTATTAAATGGAGCTACTACAGTACTTTTCGAAGGCGTACCTTCTTATCCAGATTTTAGTCGTTTTTGGGAAGTAATTGAAAAACATCAAGTCAACCAATTTTATACGGCTCCAACTGCCATTCGTGCTTTAGCCAAAGAAAATTTAGATTATGTTCAAAAATTCCCATTAAGTTCTTTAAAAGTTATTGGATCTGTTGGAGAACCAATTAACGAAGAAGCTTGGCATTGGTATAACGACCACGTAGGAGGGAAGCGATGCCCATTAGTAGACACTTGGTGGCAAACCGAAACGGGTGGAATTATGATTTCTCCAATTCCTTTTGTAACACCTACAAAACCAACGTATGCATCTTTACCTTTACCAGGAATTCAACCGGTTTTAATGGATGAATTAAGAAACGAAATTGAAGGCAACCAAGTAACTGGTAGTTTATGTATAAAATTCCCATGGCCGTCAATGGCAAGAACCATTTGGGGCGATCATCAACGTTATAAAGAAACCTATTTTACAGCATTCCCAGGTAAATATTTCACTGGAGACGGTGCTTTACGCGATGAAGTTGGATATTACCGAATTACAGGTAGAGTAGATGATGTTATTATTGTTTCAGGACATAATTTAGGAACCGCTCCAATTGAAGATTCAATTAATGAGCATCCAGCAGTGGCAGAAAGTGCTATTGTAGGGTTTCCTCACGACATTAAAGGAAATGCGTTATATGGTTTTGTGATTTTGAAAGAAACAGGAGAAACCAGAAATCAAGATAATTTAAGAAAAGAAATCAATCAACTTATTTCAGACCAAGTGGGACCGATTGCTAAATTAGATAAAATTCAGTTTGTATCTGGTTTACCAAAAACACGTTCCGGAAAAATTATGAGACGTATTTTAAGAAAAATTGCTGAAGGTGATTTCTCTAATTTCGGAGATATTTCAACGTTATTAAACCCTGAAATTGTTGAAGAAATTAAAAACGAAAAGTTATAATTCTTCAATTTTATATAATAAAAGAGGCACAATATAGTGCCTCTTTTTTATTTATTATAAGATGCTTGATGTTATTTAATTCCCAATTTACTTTTCAATTTCAAAAATAAAATAGCTATCGAATAGGCGTCATCTGCCACAGAATTTCTTTCACTGATAGAAATATTTAGAAATTTACTCATTTCTTCCATTGCATATTTTTTATCATTGGTATCAGACAATTTATTAAACATGGCTTCAATGTCGTACGCCTCATTTTTAAGTTTTCCTAATTTAAGTCGACTTAACATTTGGTTTAGCATTTCGATATCAAAATCTATACGGTGCCCAATAAATATTGAATTTCCAAGATATTCAATTAAGGTTTCAATCGCCACTTCTTCAGAAACTTTTTCTACTTTACTCACCGTAATAAATTCGTTATCTAAACTAATATCTAATGGAGTAGTGTGCTTAATGTAAATCTCAAATGAGTCTTTCAAAATAATTCTATTTTCAACTATAGATGTTGCTGCAATAGACATAATTACATCTTTTTCTGTATCTAAACCAGAAGTTTCCATACTAATAACAACGTATTTAGTAGCTGGGCTTTTAAAAGATTCAGTATATTTTTTCCAATATTCAGGATATTCTTTATGAAATAATTTTGATAACATATGCTTTATGAAAATTGGGTTAATTTATATTTTGATTTAATTAAATCTGTAACATCTTCAATTTCTAACAAGGCTTTTTTCATTTCCTCTTTATCAATTTTAGAGAGTTTTTTGGGATCAATAAAAGCGCCGTCATTATCATTTATAATACCTTCTTGAGCTCTTAATTCTTGTAATTTTATATAGTTTTCTGCAAAATCCAAGTATTTTTCAGCATTTTTAGTATCAATTATGGCCATTTGTTTAAAACGTAAATAGGTATTGTTAATTCCTTTTAAGTTATTACTTAAAGCAAAAATTCGTGCCGCATCAATATAAAATTGTAACCCTTTTTCTTTTAAATTAAATAATTCTTTATGTTTACCGTTTTCTTCAACAGCAAATTTTTTGAAAAAAGTCAAAGCGGGAGGAAGTTTAAGTAATTGATTACCAATATAATCAAAAAACAAAGTATTATTGGTTAAACTCTGATGTATGGCGATTTCTAATGAATCTTTAATTTTCGTTTCACCATAAATGTATTCAAAATCAAAGAAAATACCATTAAAATCCGACATATTTTCACCTGGCGATTTAATGCAATTTGTATAAATTGACGTGAAATCTGATAACGATTTACACCATTTAATATTGCTGGCTAAATGCTCATTTGGACAAGGTTTATAGCCTAAATTCTGCATATTTAATATGACTAATTTAGCCAATTGTACGAAATAAAATTTCACATCACGGTGTTTGTCTGCCGCAACATTTTCGAAAACAATTAAATTATCCTGATCACTTAAAACCAATTGTTCTTTTCGTGCCTGACTTCCTAAAGATAGCCAAACAAAACGAGCAGGAGGTGAGCCTATTTTCTCAATAGATAATTTTATACATTGCTGAATAATCGCTTGTAAAACACCACCCACAGTATTGTTAATATGAAATATCGGAATATTTTTTGTGAATGAATTCTGAATTACAAACAAATATTTAGAATGCACGTATTTTAATTCCTCAAAATTTTTCGAATTTCTAATTTCATCAATCAAAACTCCTGGGTTGTTTGACTGCGATTTAATAATATCGCGTTCCGAAATAATGCCTTTTATACGCGTGTTTTCTGTACCATCTTCAGTAACACATAAATAGCTGGTTTCGTTTTTTAGAAGCAATAATTGCGCTTCTGCTACTGAAATTGTTTCTTCTACAATGGCTACATTTTGTTGCATAATCGAGCTGCAATCGGCATCAAAATTAATCGCACCGAAAGCCACTTTTTTTCTGAAATCGGCATCCGTAATTAAGCCATTTATTCTGGCGTTATTCGTAACAATAGCATAGGATTTGTTTGCATCCATCATTTTCTTCGCCACAGTCGAAATACTGGTATGAGTAGGAATTACAAGTGGATTTTTATCATAATCCAATTCTTGAAAATAAGAAAAATCAGTTAATTCTGTTTCCGAACTGGCTTCAGAAATCGCTTTTAAATTTTGATAATTTTCACCGTTGGATTTTGTCTGTTCAGAGAAACTCTCTAAAAAGTAATCCATTACAGCAGCATATTTTGCTAAAAGTGGTTTAAATAAAACAATAGGAATGGCATACACTACAGCATCTTCATTTGCAATTGAATTTAAAGAATAATTATTTTTCGCAAAAAACGGACGTAATCCAAAAATTGATCCTACATAACATTTAGAAATTAGAGTTTCTTGTGCATCAATTATTTTCGTTAAATGAATAATACCAGAATGTACAATATAAAAATTCTGATGCAATTCGTCATTGATTTTAAATAAACGTTTTGATTTTTCTAAATAGATAATTTCACTCTGCGAGGCAATTTCTAACAAGTCACCATAAGCTACTGTTTTAAATGGATCGTATAGCTTTAAAAAATCTACAATGTTTTCTGCAAAAGTATTCTTCATAATAGGAGTAGTAAATACACATCAAAATTAAACAAATAAATCAATTCTTACTAACGTATTCTTAAATATTCTATTTTACATAATGTATATTATAATTCATTTATATAATTTAATATTATCTTAAATTAGATGATTATTGCCAAACATTATTTAATTTTGTAGAAATATAAAATTTAGCACTATGTTAAACTGGTTTAAAAAAATAGCACTACTTGAAGGAATTTCTTTTTTAGTTTTAATTTTTAATATGTTGGTTCTAAAACCAAATTATTTTGATACATACAAATTAATTCTAAAACCATTCGGAATGCTTCACGGTGTTTTATTTATCTTGTACATAATATTAGCTTTTTTATTGAAAGATGAAAAAAAATGGAATTTAAAAGATTTTAGCATTATTATATTAGCGTCTTTTATTCCGTTTGGTACTTTTTGGGTAGATAAAAAATATTTAAATCAAAGTGCTTAAAATTCGCATATTCCAAAATTAAAAATAATTTTTTTCAAATATGAAAGTTTTCGATCTAATTGAACCAGTACTAAAAAAGCTTGATTTCGGTGCAGATTTTACCTTATACGGAAATTTGTTCGTTAATTTATTGGTACTAATGGTTTTGGCTTATGCTATTGATTATTTGGCTAAAAAAATATTAATAATTGGTTTAGCTATTGTGGCAACATACACAAAATCAACATTTGACGATTTCTTAGTTGCCAACAAAACCGCTAAATATATTGCGCATTTAGTACCACTTTATTATATAAGTATAAAAATACCAATTGTTTTAGATGATTTTGTGTATTGGGAAAATTTATTTGGCAAAAGCGTAAAAATTTTCATTATTATTTTATCGCTTTACATTGTCCGAAGTGTCTTTAATTCCTTAAAAGATTATTTAAAAACATTACCAAAATATAATGATAAACCCATAGATAGCTACATTCAAGTCATAATGATTGTATTATGGATTTACGCCTTATTATCTATTATTTTATTGCTTTTTGACACTAAAAAAAGTTCGTTATTAACCGCATTTGGTTCCATTTCGGCGTTAATAATTTTAGTCTTTAGAGATACAATATTAGGTTTTGTTGCCAGTATTCAAGTTACAGTGAACGATATGGTTCGCATTGGCGATTGGATAACTGTCGATAAATTCGGCGCTGATGGCGAAGTTGAAGAAATTAATTTAGCAACGGTTAAAGTCAGAAATTTCGACAATACCACCTCCACTATTCCAACTTATAGCTTAATTTCAGACAGTTTTAGAAATTGGCGCGGTATGATTAATTCTGACGGAAGACGAATCAAACGACACGTTTTAATAAAAGGTGCTACGGTTCGGTTTGTTACGAATGAAGAATTGGAATCGTTTAAACGTATTCAGTTTGTATCGAATTATATTGATAAGAAAAAATTGGATATTGATAAGTTTAATACGGCGAATAATATCGACAAATCATTAAACGTAAATGGTCGAAATATGACAAACTTAGGTTTGTTTCGAAAATACATTCAAAAATACATTGAAACACATCCTGGAATTAACAAGGATATGCATTTGTTGGTCAGACATTTACAACCCACTGAAAAAGGTATTCCGTTAGAAATTTATTGTTTTAGTAAAGACAAAAAATGGGAAAATTACGAATATATTATGGCAGATATCTTTGACCATATCATCGCTTCAGTTCCTTATTTTGATTTAGAATTATTTGAAGTACAACACGTTAAAGCAGAAAAATTAAATTTATTAGATATTGAATAATAATTTTTAAAAAGTGAATGGTATGACAAATAGAGACAGCATTTTATCTGCAATTAAATCTGAAAAATTAGGTGTTGATTTTTTAGATACGTTAACTGAAGAAGCGTTTCAGAATAGCACTTTACGACCAATTTTAAAGTTTCAAAACGATTTGCTTTTGCAGGTCTTTATAAATTATGCCATCAAACAAAAAGGATTATTTTTCACACTTTCACCTGATAAAAAAGAGAAATACATTGAAAACGTAATTCAAAAAGATATAAAATTCAGAAATGCTTTAAAGGGTATTATTATTGGCTTATTTTCAGTGGAAGAATATTTAATTTATATTAAAAATTCGTCTAGTTTAAACAAACGAATGATGACATTATTAATTGAAAGATATAGAAGTCAAATGCAATTACTTACAAACGAGTAATGGAAATTAACCAATTACCTCAAGATAAAAAAATCCTACTTTTCGATGGCGTTTGTAACTATTGTAATGATAAGGTCAATTTTATTATAAAAAATGACTCAAAAGATGTGTTCAGGTTTGTAGCCTTACAAAGTGAAACTGGACAAAAAATAATTACGTATTTGGGTATTGATAAAACTATAGACAGTATAATACTATATGAACCGGGTTATGCTTATTTTATTAAGTCTGAAGCGGTTTTTAGAATTATAAATCATTTGTCTTCATCAGTGAAATTATTATTACTTTTAAATTTTATTCCTACGAGTATCAAAAATATATTTTACGATATCATTGCCAAAAACAGATACAAATGGTATGGAAAAAATGAGCAATGTATGTTGCCATCGGAAGAAGTGGTCAGTAAATTTATTGCATAAAAAAATCCTGAATTTCTTCAGGATTTTTAATTTAAAACTTATAGTTTATTCTTTAACTATTTTCTTAGTAAAATTACCGTTTTCAGTTTCAAGAGATAATAAATATATTCCAACGGTTAATTTAGTTAAATCTATTGCTTCAAAATTAGAAACATTTTCTTGAATAACTCTTCCGTTAATATCTGTAATTACAATTTTATTTATTTTTAAATTATTAGTATTTTCAATTTTTAAAATATCAAATACTGGATTTGGATAAATGTTAAAATTTGATGTTAAAAATGAATCTACAGATAGAAGTGATGTAACTGTAACATTATCAAGTAAAATGCTTGATCTTTGTGTAGCTGAATGTTGAGGACAAGTATGATTAAAACCTAAATAATATACACCTGCAGTTGAAGCTGTATAAGTTTGAGTGTTTTCTACATAAGCCGTACTACTTGTAACCGAAAAAGAAGGTGTAATGAAAGTAGTTTGAGCTGTTGGATTAGCAGCAGAACCAATTTTAACGGCTAAATTATTAACAGAAGTTGTACCTGCACTTCTATTAAGTCTATGACTGTATTTAATTGTAATCTGTTGACCAGCAGCTAATGTAATACCACGAGAAAACAACCATGAATTAGAAGCAGTATTTGTACTAGAAGAAGCTAAAGCAATGTTTACGCCGTCAACCGAAAAACCAGCTGGAACATTTGATGCAATTCCCCATGTACCACTTGCCGTATTTGCAGCAGTTGTAGCTGTAAATGTAGACCAACCAGCTTGTGGTAAGTTTAGACTTTCAAAACCATAGTTGTAATTTGGTGCTGCAGGTTGTGTAGTAACCGATGTAAAAACATAAGGACCATCCCATCCATTTTCTGTAGTAGTTCCGCATTTAGATTTCACATAGAACGAATAAGCAGTACCAGCAGTAAGTCCTGTAATATTTGCAGTTGAAGTTGTAAGTCCAGTAATAATAGTACCAGAACCTAAAGTAAATCCAAGAGGTCCATATTGTAAATCAAAAGATGAACCTGAACTAGTCCAAGATAAAGTTCCAGTAGTTTCTGTCATTAAACTAGAATTTGCACCAACAACACCAGGGCAAGCTGTTACACTTACATCATCTATCCTAACTAAATCTGCATCATTAGCCTCATACTGAAATCTAATTTTTACATTAGCCTGACCAAGATAAGCAGCTCCTAATTGAATGTTTTTGTATATTGGTTCATAATCTGTGTAAACTCCTTCGTTTTCTTCAACCCAAATAGTTGTCCAAGTTACACCATTATTAGTTGAAACTTGACATCTTAAATCACCAGCTGGTATAGTTACCATATATTCATAACCGACGATAGCAGTAAAATTGACATAACAACTAGTCAAACCAACAGTACTAAAAGAGGGTGAAATTAATTTTTCATTTTGTGCTGCAGCAACCCAGTTTACAATAGCAGAGCCATTACCTGTAGCCATGGGATAACCAACACTTCTAGACCAATTATAGGCAGCTGTAGGGTGTGTGTTTTCAACTGTCCATCCTGTTGGAGGAAAAGTTGAACCTTCGAAATCTTCTCTTAATAAAGTTTGAGAAGTACCAATTAACGTAGAAAACAAAACGCCAATAGAAAGTAATTTTTTCATCATAATTATTTATTTAAGGTTTATTAATTAACAAATATAAAAATTTATTTTTTAATCTACCTATTTACATAATAAATAAATAAAAATAAATCATGAAAATACTATTTTATAGTATACTATTTACAAATACTTGTATTTTTCATATTCATGTTAATAAAACTAATCGTTATTTTATTTCAATTTTCTTCTATTTCGTTCCGAAATTATCAAAGTTAGTTCCCTTCCCGTTTGTCCTGCAACCGATGTATTTTCTTGCGCACGTCTTATTAAATAAGGCATTACATCTCTAACAGGTCCAAAAGGTAAGTACTTGGCAACATTGTAATCATTATCGGCTAAATTATAAGTTATATTATCACTCATACCATATAATTGGCCAAACCAAATTCGAGAATCGGTATTGGAAATACCTTTTTCTCGCATCAAATTCATTAGTAAATAGGAACTTTCTTCATTGTGAGTTCCAGCAAAAACAGCCATTTCAGTAATATTGTCCAACATGTAATTTAATCCTATATTAAAATTAGTGTCTGTAGCATGTTTGGTTTCGCAAATTGGGTTTTTATACCCTTTTTCTTCCGCACGTTTGGCTTCTTTTTCCATATACGCACCTCGAACCAATTTCATACCAATATGAAAACCTTTTTCTTTTGCTCTTTGATGAAGTGCTTTTAAATAAGGCACTCTGTCCCATCTATATAATTGTAAAGTATTGAAAATAATAGCTTTTTTGGTGTTAAATTTTTCCATCATACGCTCCACTACTTCATCTGCCGCATCTTGCATCCAGGTTTCTTCACCGTCAACTAATATTTGAACGTCGCTATCATAGGCGTATTGACAAATTTTTTCAAATCGTGCCACTACTCTATTCCATTCATCTTGCTCCGCAATACTTAATGTTGCTTTTTCTCCTACTTTTTCATACAAATCAATTCTTCCTAATCCGGTTGGTTTAAAAACAGCAAACGGAATGGCTTTGTTTTCTTTCGCAAAATCAATTGTTTTTAACGTCATTTTTAAACAAGCGTCAAACTGACCCTCCTCTTCTTTACCCTCTACAGAATAATCTAATACAGAAGAAACACCTTTGGAGTACATTTTTGCCACCACTTGCAAACAATCTTGTTCGCTAACGCCGCCACAAAAATGATCAAATACGGTTTTTCGTATAATACCTTCAACGGGTAAATGAAATTTTAACGCAAAATTTGTTAATGAGGTGCCTATTTTTACTAATGCCGGTTTCCCAATCATTTGAAATAAAAAGTGCGCTCTGTTTAATTCAGAGTTAGATTTAAGCGAAAATGCTTTTTCTGTATTGTTAAATATTTTATCCATTAGTATTGAATTCATATTAAGGAATGCAAATATACTTATTGAACGAATGATTTCTCATATTTTTTAATTTATTTTGTGAAGAATTTATAAACTGTACAATGACACCTATTCAATCTGATAATTACGCTATTTATTTTAATGATGCAAGTTTTGTGTATTTAGAAAATCTGCTAAAAACTGAAACCTATTCTAAAATTTTTGTATTAGTAGATGAAAACACGAATGAGCATTGTATACCATATTTTCTTGCGAATTTACCAACCGAAATTGAAATTGAAATCATTGAAATTGAATCTGGTGAAGAAAACAAAAACATATATACGTGTATTGACTTATGGCATACTTTAATTGAATTAGATGCGGATAGAAAAAGCATTATGATTAATTTAGGCGGAGGCGTTATTACTGATATTGGAGGTTTTGTAGCAAGTACATACAAAAGAGGTATTGATTTTGTTAATGTTCCAACTACTCTTTTAGCTATGGTTGATGCTTCTGTTGGCGGAAAAACGGGTGTGGATTTAGGCAGTTTAAAAAATCAAATTGGGGTAATTAACGAACCAAAATCGGTTGTTGTAATTTCTAAATTTTTAGAAACGTTGCCAACAAATCAAATGCGTTCTGGATTGGCTGAAATGCTAAAACACGGATTAATTTATGACAAAACGTATTGGGATAAATTAAAACATCTAAATAACTTAAATACAGATGATTTAGATATTTTAATAAAACAATCAATAGAAATAAAAAACGAAATCGTTTCTCAAGATTTAAAAGAAAACGGTATTAGAAAAGCATTGAATTTCGGACATACTTTAGGGCACGCTATTGAAAGTTATTTCTTAGAATCGGAAGAAAAAAATCAGTTGCTTCACGGCGAAGCTATTGCTATTGGTATGATATTAGAAAGTTACTTGTCCTATAAGTTAGAATTTATATCTAAAGATAGTTATGCTGAGATAAAATATATTATTACTGATGTTTTTGAAAAAATATCTTTTAATGATTCTGACATCCAAAATATATTAGATTTATTGATTTTCGACAAAAAAAATGAGTTTGGAAACATACAATTTACATTATTAAACAAAATTGGAGAAAGTAAAATCAATCAAAAAGTTGATGAATCATTGATTTTACTGGCATTTGAAGATTATTTGAAGAATTAATTTTTTTTTACTTTACTTCTGTTTTTAGTAATATTATTTTTACTTTTGCTCAACAAAAATGGCACGTATTTCAATTAATTAAATTAGTAATAGTCAAATGAATACAAAATATTCCGACCTTATCAATCAAACTTTCTATTTTCCACAGGAAGAATTTACTTTGAATAAAGATAATTTGCATTTTCACGGTATTGATTTGATGAAATTAGTAGAACAATATGGTACGCCATTGAAATTTACCTATTTACCAAAAATCTCGCAAAACATTAATAGAGCTAAAATGTGGTTTAGAAATGCTATGGAAAAGCATGGCTATGAAGCCAAATATTTTTATTGCTATTGTACAAAAAGTTCTCATTTTGAATTTATTTTAAATGAAGCTCTAAAAAACAATATTCATATTGAAACGTCTTCAGCTTTTGATATTAATATCGTTGAAAACCTTATGGAACAAGGGAAAATCAATAAAAATTCTTTTATCGTTTGTAATGGTTTTAAACGTGATCAATATGTAACTAATATTGCCCGTCTAATTAATAATGGACATAAAAACACTATTCCAGTTATTGATAATTTTGAAGAATTAGATTTACTTCAAGACCAAATTGATGGAAAATTTAAAATTGGAATTAGAATTGCTGCCGAAGAAGAACCTAAATTCGAATTTTATACGTCACGTTTAGGTATTGGTTATAAAGACATTTTACCTTTTTATAGAAAGCAAATAGCTGAAAATAAAAAAGTAGAACTTAAAATGCTTCACTTTTTCATTAATGCCGGTATAAATGACACGGCTTATTACTGGAACGAATTGGTAAAGTGTTTGAAAGTATATATTGCCCTAAAAAAAGAATGTCCATCTTTAGATAGTTTAAATATTGGAGGTGGTTTTCCTATTAAAAATTCATTGGCTTTTGAATATGATTATCAATATATGGTTGATGAAATATTGAACCAAATAAAAATAGCATGTGATGATGCAGAAGTTGATGTGCCTCATATTTTTACTGAATTTGGTTCATTTACTGTTGGAGAAGCTGGAGGTGCTTTATACCAAGTTTTATATCAAAAGAAACAAAATGATAGAGAAAATTGGAACATGATTGACTCCTCTTTTATTACCACATTACCAGATACTTGGGCTATTAATAAACGATTTGTCATGTTAGCCGTAAATCGCTGGAATGACATTTATGAAAGAGTACTTTTAGGTGGATTAACGTGTGATGGAGACGATTATTACAACTCCGAACAACACATGAATGCCGTGTATTTGCCAAAATATAATAAAGAAAAACCATTATATATTGGTTTCTTCAATACAGGTGCATATCAAGAAAGTATTGGCGGTTTTGGAGGTTTAAGCCATTGTATTTTACCACAACCCAAACATATTTTAATTGATAAAGATAAAAACGGAATTTTTGCAACAGAAGTCTTTTCTGAACAACAAAATGCCGAACAAGTCTTAGAAATTTTAGGATACAACAAAAACAAAAACGATAATAAATAAACCCCATGAGTAAAGGACCAATTAGTCAGTTTATAGAAAAACATTATTTGCATTTTAACGCGGCAGCTTTAGTAGATGCTGCTAAAGGATATGAAACCCATTTATTAGACAACGGAAAAATGATGGTAACGTTAGCGGGCGCCATGAGTACCGCTGAGTTAGGAAAATCATTAGCAGAAATGATTCGTCAAGATAAAATTCATATTATTTCTTGTACAGGTGCCAATTTAGAAGAAGATATTATGAATTTAGTGGCGCACAATTCATACAAAAGAGTACCAAATTATAGAGATTTATCTCCAGAAGAAGAAAGAGAGTTATTAGACAATCATTTCAACAGAGTTACAGATACTTGTATTCCTGAAGAAGAAGCATTTCGTCGTTTGCAACAACATTTATATGATATTTGGAATAAAGCAGACAAAAACAACGAAAGATATTTTCCGCACGAATTTATGTACCAAATGATTAATTCAGGAGTATTAGAGCAATATTACGAAATTGATCCTAAAGATTCTTGGATGGTTGCTGCGGCTGAAAAAAACTTACCTATTGTGGTTCCAGGTTGGGAAGATAGTACTATGGGTAACATTTTCGCATCTTACTGCATCAAAGGTGAATTTAAAGCATCAACTACAAAAAGCGGTATCGAATACATGATGTGGTTGGCAGATTGGTACCCAAAAAATTGCGCAGGTAAAGGAATTGGATTTTTCCAAGTTGGTGGTGGAATTGCAGGAGATTTCCCTATTTGTGTTGTACCAATGTTATATCAAGATATGGAAATGCATGATGTACCATTTTGGAGTTATTTCTGTCAGATTTCAGATTCAACTACAAGTTATGGATCATATTCTGGAGCCGTTCCAAATGAAAAAATTACTTGGGGAAAATTAGATATTGATACACCTAAATTTATCGTAGAATCGGATGCAACTATAGTGACACCTCTAATCTTTGCTTACATCTTGGGTTGGTAATAAGAAAAAAAAAAGTTTTAAAAAAATTTAAATTTTAAAATTAGAATACTAAATTTGACAATTAAAATTGATTAAGGCAAACAAGAAATGAAGAGAGTAATTGTAGAGTACGCAAAATTAACAAACGAGATTTTAAATCTATTGGTTGAAAAATTTCCTGATGGATATGATGATTCGGATATTATTCGATTCAAAAATGCTAAAAATGAGACTATTGAAGCTGTTGAAGTAAAAACAGAAGACACTATTTATTTAGTAAAAGTTAGTATGAAATTGGCTGACAGAATTGAAAATTTTGATGAAGAGGAAGATTTTATTACGCCAGAAGTAAGTATAGATGCAATTAAAGATTTAGGTATTGAAGACGACGAGGATGAGGAAGAGGAAGAAAAAATTGAATTAGATGATGAAGAGGATGCCGATGGAAACAAAATAAAATCAGATTCAGATGATGATGACGATGACGATGAAGAATAGAAAATAAGGCATAAAAAAATCCCGTTTAGTAATTAAACGGGATTTTTTTATAATTCTAACTTTTACATTTCTTTAAAAATCGTGTGCATCAAACGTTTTTTGTCGTTAATGCTTTCTTCTAATGAAATCATAGTTTCAGTTCTGTAAACCCCATCAATATCATCAATTTGGAAGATAATGTCTTTTGCATTTGCAGTGTCTTTCGCTCTAATTTTGCAGAAAATATTAAATTTTCCAGTAGTTACAGAAGCGACAGTTACAAATGGAATTTCGTTAATACGCTCTAAAACAAATTTTGTTTGCGAAGTACTATTTAAAAAGATACCTACATAAGCAATGAATGAATACCCTAATTTCTCGTAATCTAAAGTTAATGAAGAACCTTGAATAATTCCAGCATCTTCCATCTTTTTTACTCTAACATGCACCGTACCAGCAGATATTAATAATTTTTTAGCAATATCTGTAAACGGGATTCTAGTATTGTCAATTAACATATCTAAAATCTGGTGATCTACTTCATCTAATCTAAACTTACTCATAATCAATCTGTTTTTATCTTTTATATACTAAACTTTTATAATGTCGCCAATTTTAGGAAAGTTTCGGTTTTCATATTCATACAATTTGTTTTCAAAATCAATGGTTTGATGTGCGAAAAAAGTGTCTAAATTTTCAATCTGAATAATTTCAGGAATAAATTCAATTCTATTACCTTTTAAAACTTCCTTATATTGAACTGCAAATTTAATATTTTTTTCTACATTATTATCATTAATTCTCACATTTTTGAAAATAAAATCATAAAAACATTTATTATTTTGATAAATATTCAAATAATCCCCAAAATTGTTGCTAACTATATCGTTTTCGTTAATAAATGAAATTGCAGCTTTTAAAGCGATGAAAACAAATTTTCTAACTTCGTCTCTGCTATAATCATTTGCATAATGCCCGGCTTCAAATAAAATAGTAGGATATCCCCTATTTGTAAAATAATCCCCTGTACAATTAATATTAAAGGAATCATCAAATCGTCCGATTTGATTGGAAATGTATTTTTGTAATTCATTATTAATATCAACAATTACAGCGGCAGCTTTTTCTCGAACCGAATTAAATATACGTGCTTCGTTAAATGAAGCCGTTAGAAACGACATCGTTGCAGGTTTCTGACTCTCAACTAATCCAAATATAGTGCGTTGGTCGTGTAGATTAAAACAATAATCAGGAGTAAAAGTTTCTAAAACTGTTCGTAATGCCTTACTTTCTGGTTGTGTGCAATCAAAAGCATCTCTGTTTAAATCTACGCCATTGGCATTTTCTCTTGTATAAGCTGCTGCGCCGTCTGGATTTAATATCGCAAGTATGTAAAAAGAAAACGATTTTGAAATACGTTCAAATTCAGCTTTTTCTTTACTTAAATAATGCAAATAATCAATTAGACCTTTTGTTGTAGTACTTTCATTACCGTGCATTTGCGACCAAATCAAAATCTTATGCTTTCCTTCTCCAAATTGAATCGCTTTTATAGGCTGCTGTTTTACAGAAAACCCAACGGTTGAAATTTTAAATACAGAAGGTAAGGTTTCTAAAAAAGAATCTAAATGAGTAGCTGTTACGTATCTTCCTTGAATCGAATCGTACAGATATTCGGTGGCTAATTGTAAATTATCTTTCATATTACAAATGTAAATATATTTCATTTTACATTTGTAAACAACAAAAACTACCAAATGAAACTGAAATATGCGATTTTTTTCAGGTTAAATTTTACAAGTGTAAACATATTTTAAAACATTAATCTAAATTACTTAATTTCAGTTACTTAAATAATATTATATAAACTATATATTTGAATAATTAATCATTATTTATGCTTAAATTAACGGTATATCACTGTATTTTAATAAAAATATGTTACATTTGTAAACAATTTTTTTATTTTAATTCGGATGATAAATACAGACCACTTCGTAAAACGATTAGAAACCATTTTTGAATATTATGGTTTAACAGCCTCTCTTTTTGCAGATAAAATAAATGTGCAAAGATCAAGTATCTCTCACCTACTTTCTGGTAGAAACAAACCGAGTTTAGATTTTATATTAAAAGTAATTGAAAATTTTCCTGAAGTTGAATTATTGTGGTTGCTAAATGGAAAAGGAAGTTTTCCAAAAGGAGAAATGGGTTCTAATGAAAAAATAGCGGTTTCTTCCGAAGAAAAAACAGAACAAGAAATCGATTTGTTTTCTCAAAAAACTACCCTATTTGAAACTCTTCCTGAAAAAAAATCAAATACGCCAAAAATTGAAACCGAAGTCAAACCGATACATTCGGAGTCAAAAATAGAACGAATTGTAGTGTTTTATACCGATGGAACGTTTAAGAATTACACGCCTTAACGGGTATAACTATAAGCAGGTACTTTTCCTTTAATATTTGTATATAACGATTCCAAGTAGGCAGAATCTTTCTCAAAATCGTTAGTTACTGTAAAGGCATCAAAAATAATAACTTGTTTGTTTTCATAATCAAATGCAATAGGAATTATCGGCACATTTGCTTTTTGAGCGATATAATAATACCCCGATTTCCATTGTGTTACCTTTTTTCTAGTGCCTTCAGGAGACAATGACAAACGTAAAACATCTTTTGTGTCGAATATTTTTGCAATGGCTTCTACCTTATTTTCTGACTTATTTCTATTTAGAGGAATGCCGCCCATCCATTTTAAATAGCCGCCTAACGGAAAACGAAACAATTCTTGTTTGGCTAAAAAATTAATTTCTACAGGATAGGTTCCTCTGAAAAAAACACCAATAAAAAAATCAAACCAACTGGTGTGAGGCACTACAATTAGTACGCATTTTTTTATAGAGGCGTCAAAATCACCCTTGACTTTCCAGCCCATTATTTTAAAAAACAGTAGTCTATATAGAGAATGTTTCATTCTTTTACATTTTGAGAAAAAGCAAAAATAAAGTATATTTACGTAATTTATATGATGATGTTTAAAAAAATACTCAGCTACTTCTATCCTATTACAATTTATAAGGAAACTTCATCGATAAGCAAATCAATTGAAGTGACTATATACAACGGAAAAACGCTATTAAACACTACAAATACGAATTATTCTTTCGGAAGTTTACAAGCCATTTTAAAAAAAGGACTTTTAGATATTGGTGCAGCTGAAATAAATAGAATGGAATCTATATTAATTTTGGGTGTGGCTGGTGGTAGCGTCGTCCAAACGTTAGTTACTGATTTTTCGTTTTCCAAAAAAATTACTGGCATAGAATTGGATTCAGAAATTATACATATTGCCAATTCGTATTTCGATTTAGATAAAATTCCTAACTTTAAATGTGTTATTGCTGATGCCGAAAAATTTGTTCAAACAGATACAAGTCACTACGATTTACTAATTATTGATATTTTTAAAGATACCGAAATGCCTGAGTTTTTATTTCAAGAAAGCTTTATTTCTAATTGTAAACAATTACTTAATAAAAACGGGTATATCTTATTTAATACGATGCATTTAAATAAAAATAATCTTTCAAAAATAGAAGCCTATCTGTCGCATTTTGATTCCGATTTATACGAAACAAAAGTGCTAAAGAATATTGAAAAATATAATGATGTAATTTTAATTAAAAGTATATAAATTTTCAACCCATACAATATGAAACATTTTTTAAGAAAACTATTATTGGGAAATATTACCAAAACAGACAAGCCGCTTTTAAAAGTAAATCCCATTCGAAAGCGCATAGTAAATATCCAATCCATTTGGAATAACGACCATCAAGAGGATAACGGCATTGAAAAAATATTTAGATTGTTTTTATCAATTTCACAACTAATTTTTCCTGGTGTGTATATTAAGTATTTATTTTCTAGAAAAAACTATGAGTATCAAGATATTGCAATGGATACTTACATCATTTTAAAATTACTATTTCCAATTTATATTTTAAAAAACAACTTACAAGATCAAAATATTTTAATTTATATAATGGTATACCTGCTTTTAGAAACCATTTTATATATACCTACATTAATTTTTGCTTCAGATATGCTTTCGCGACCAAAGTCCTATAAACGTTCGATGTTATTATTGTTTTTAAATTATTTAGAAATTGTTTTTGCATTTGCTGTATTGTATACTTTGGGCGATAATATGAACAAACCTTTTACACATTGGTTTGATGCTGTTTATTTTAGTATAATTACAGCCAACTCTGTTGGTTATGGCGATTTTTATCCAATTACACCATTTGCCAAAGTATTAGTAAGTATTCAAGCTATGTTCTTTCTATCTTTTGTGGTGTTATTTTTAAATTTCTTTTCAGCCAAAGTAAAAAACAAAGGCTATTTTGATAATGAAGATTAATATAAATGATGGATAATCAATTTATTTTCTGTTTAGAAGCCGTTTCAGATGTTGAAGTGATTACAACAACTGAAGTAGAAAAGCAATTAGAAAACTTTGCGTTACAACACGGTATTTCTACTATTTATAAAACGTGCGATACCATTGAAGGTGTAGAAGAAAGTTTGTCGGCACTACTCTACGACGACCATAATTTCACGAATTATGAAATTATTTATTTGATAATGCAAGGCGAAGACAATACCATTTGCATATACGATTACTATTACAGTTTAGATGAAATTGCTGAACTTTTTGAAGGAAAAATGAAAGGTAAAATCATTCATTTTGCCAATACCAAAACCTTGGAATTAACCAACGATGAAGCCCAATTTTTCTTAGATGTAACGGGTGCAAAAGCCATTTCTGGATACGGTGCAAAATACACCAATTTAAAAAGCTACAATTTAGATTTAGAATTTTTTAAACTCTTTCAAGACAACGAAAATATAGACGAAGTAGTTGAAACACTTTTTGAAAACCACTATGCCCTTTGTAAAGTATTAGATTTTAGGTTGTATTATTAATTCATATAATTATGTAATAACTAACCATTTAAATTCTAAAATACTTTACAAAAAACAACTAACTTTGCTACAACAAGTTTTACAACTTAATAATCAATATTATGAAAAAATTTCAAATAGTAACCGTTTTACTTTTACTTACTTTATCCGTTTCAGCACAGTTTTCTCAAAAATCATTGTCTTATGCTTATACTGATTTAGAACCTTTCATAGATGCACAAACTATGGAAATTCATTATTCTAAGCACCACGCCGCGTATATTAAAAATTTAAATGCTGCTGTTGTAGGTACTGAAGCTGCTACTATGACACTAACAGAGATTTTTTTGAATGTCTCAAAATTGAGTCTAGCCATTAGAAACAATGCAGGCGGACATTATAATCACGAATTATTTTGGTCACTACTAACACCAATAAAAAACACCAAACCTTCAGCAGATTTAGAAAAAGCAATTATGGATACGTTTGGAAGTATGGATGCGTTAAAAGAAAAAATCAATGCTGCTGCCACTTCCCGATTTGGTTCTGGATGGGCTTGGCTTTCTGTTGATAAAGATAATAGATTGTTCGTTTCTTCTACACCTAATCAAGACAATCCGTTAATGGATGTTGCAGAAACCAAAGGCACACCTATTTTAGGAATTGATGTTTGGGAACACGCGTATTATTTAAAATACCAAAACAAACGTGCCGATTATTTAACCTCTATTTGGAACGTTATCAACTGGAACCAAGTAAGTGAGAATTATAAATTAGCTACTAAAACCAATTAATTTTAATTATGAAAAAAGTAATTATAGCACTGTTTTTATTTGGAACAGTATTGGTTTCTGCTCAAGAAATTACTCCAACATTAGAAAACATCGCTTCTTTTGAAGGAAAAACAATTACTATTTGCGAAAAAGTAACTGGAATTTATGAAACGAAAGGAGGAAATGCACTATTGAATTTTGGAAAACCTTTTCCAGACAATGCCTTTTCAGTAGTAGTTTTTAAATTAGACAGAGATGCTTTTTCTTACGATCCATTAACATTAGATACAAAAACCATTTGCATTACTGGAACCGTTATAATGTACAAAGGCAAGCCAGAAATTATAGTTAAAAAAGAATCTGAGATTGTGGTAAAGTAATTCTAATTAGCTTTAAAAATTAGCCACGGATTTTAGGATTAGCACTGATTAAATTTGTGGTAATTTTTGTAATCTGTATTGATTTTTTTTTGAAACTGTCGGAATATTATACTAAACGTCTTGCCTTTTCTAAATCTTCTGGTGTATCAATTCCTATACTTGCGTGGGACGTTTCAATCATTTTAATGCGTTTTCCGTATTCCAAATAACGTAATTGTTCTAGTTTTTCTGAGGCTTCTAGCGAAAGCATCGGTAATTTAGCAAAATCCAATAAGGCTTGTTTTCTAAAGGCATAAATGCCAATATGTTTCATATATCGTACACCCACATTTTCCTCACGTGGAAAAGGAATTACGGAACGAGAAAAGTATAAAGCAAACCCTTCTTGATCTGTTATTACTTTTACATTATTTGGGTTTTCAATTTCTGATTTATCTTTAATTTCAAACATTAACGAAGCCAAATCAATTTTCCTATCTGTATCATTTTGAAATGCCGTAACAATTTGTTCTAAAGGTGTTTTATTAATAAATGGTTCGTCACCTTGCATATTTATAACAAGGTCTGCATCAATTTTTTCTACAGCTTCAGCAATTCTATCGCTACCACTTTCGTGTTCTTTGATGCTCATTATTGCCTTTCCATTATGCGAAATAATTTCGTTATAAATTAATTCCGAATCGGTTACCACAAATACATCGTCAAACAAATTAGTAGCTACAGCCGCTTCATATGTTCGTAAAATAACTGTTTTTCCACCTAAATCTTGCATTAATTTAGCAGGAAATCGTGTGGAGGCATAACGTGCAGGAATTACAGCAATTATTTTCATTATATTTTTTTTATAAAAGTAAATAGTTTTTCATCATTTTTAGCATCAACTAAAGTAAATGCAACTTTATTTAACAAATGTATTGAGTCGGTATTCATTTTAAAAACTTTTGCGTGAAATTCTTTAATTCCAAGATTTTTTAAATAATCCATAAAACCATTTAATGTTTCTGAAGCAAAACCTTGCTTCCAGTATTGTCTTCCTAATGAATAGCCAATGTTGCAAATTTCCGAATTTTTATCTTCTAAAAAATATAAAATTGTTCCAATCAGTTCATCTGTTTCTTTTTTCACAATTGCAAATCTATATTTTAAACCTAATTCGGAATCAATATTGGATTGCTTTATCATTTCTATTGCTTCAGAAAGAGTTTCAAAAGGTTGATTTGCTCTGTATTTCATTGCTTCTTTATCAGAATAAATTTCAAACATTGATTCAGAATCACTTTCTTCTAAATTTCTAATAAACAATCTTTCTGTTTCAAAAATCATAATTATGTTGAATTATAAGTTTACTCAAAATTTTCATCTTTAAACCCAATTAAATATAACTTTTCTTTGGCTCTTGTTATTGCCGTATATAACCAACGAATGTAATCTCTATCCACACCATTGGGCAAATAGGGTTTTTCTACAAACACACTACTCCACTGCCCTCCTTGCGATTTATGACACGTAATCGCATAAGAAAACTTTACCTGCAAGGCGTTAAAATATGGATTGTTTTTTACTTTTAAAAGTTTCTTGTATTTATGAATTTCGTCTTCATAATCTTTAGAAACTTCTTGATACAATAAATTCGATTCTTCATACGTTAGCGATGCCGCTTCACTTTCAATGGTATTTAAAAGAAGTACGGTTTCAAATGGTGCTTCACTCGGATAATCAATCATTCGGATGGTAACATTGGCAAATTTAAAACCATATAATTCCTGAATATTTCTAATTTTTAAGACTTCAATAATATCGCCATTGGCAATAAAGCCAGCTTGTGAGGTTTCATTTAACCAAAAATAGTTATTTTTTACAACCATTAATAAATCGCCAGCCGACAAATCACTTTCTTTATCTAAAATGCGTTGTCTAATTTGTTGGTTGTACTGATTGGCTCTTTTATTGGAACGCACGATGAATGCAGTATCTTCCGTGCTATAATTTCGATACGATTGATGAATGGCGTCTTCTATGTCAAATCCATCATCCAATCGAATAATATCTTTAAACGACTTCAAATTGAATTTAAAATCATCAATAAAATGCGATTTTAAAAGCGCTCGTAATTCAGTAGCATTGCTTAATATTCCTGAATTTTCAGCTTGTCGCATCACTTCATCCAATTCAATATGAACTATTTCTTTGTCGTAATTAACTTGCAAAGAATGAATATCCAAAGCTGGACTAATATCTGAATTCACCGGTGGTAACTGAGCCGTATCACCTACTAAAATAAGCTTACAATTTTGCCCTGCATCTACATAAAACAATAAATCGTCTAACAAAGAACCATTTTCATACAAACTGGTTTCGTTAGATTGATCCGAAATCATTGAGGCTTCATCCACAATAAAAATCGTATCCTTAAATTTATTGGCTTGCATCACAAAACCTACGCCGCCATTTTTATTCTTTTTAGGAAAATAAATACGTTTGTGTATGGTAAAAGCAGGTTTTTCAGAATAGGCCGACATTACTTTAGCCGCTCTACCAGTAGGCGCCAGCATCACCGATTTTTTATTGGCGGCTTGTAATTGATTTACTAAAGTTGAAATCACGGTAGTTTTACCCGTTCCGGCATAACCTTTTAAAACAAAAAGAGCATCATTAGAATGAAGCACAAACGCCGCCATTTTTTGGAAGAAAATATCCTGATTTGCAGTGGGCTGAAAAGGAAAATGATCTATTAAAATTTTATAAAATTGCGTTGGCGACATTCATTTTTAGTTTACGAACTTCAAATATAGCAAGGATTTTAAATATAATTTCATTTGAAGGTTTTTAATTCTCGTAAAAAATGTAAATTTGTATTTCAAATAAAAAATATGAATCAGGATATTACTCAAAAAACATATAAAAAGCTTTGCTTTGAGGTGTCATATAGTGACCTTTCTTTTTGTGTTATTGATTTGATTTCGAATAAAATAATTACTTACAAATCGTATTCTATTAACAAAAACAATGTTTTAGAAGAAGAATTGTGGAAAATATTTGTAGAGAATCCTATTTTAGATGATAAATATGATGATGTTGTGGTGTTGCACAATTCTAATTTAAACACCTTGGTACCTTCTTCTTTGTTTGACCCCAATTATTTAGGAAGTTATTTGCAATATAATTCGAAAGTTTTTGAAACCGATTATTTTGCTTTTGATTATTTAGATACGTACGATTTAAATAATGTATTTATTCCGTACACGAATATAAACAACTATTTATTAGACCATTACGATACGTTTGATTATAAAAATTGCAACTCCATATTTGTAAAAAAAGCGTTAGATTTTTCTAAAAATAAGGATACAAAACAAGTTTGGGTGCATTTTCAACACGATAGATTTGAAATTACGGTTACCAAAAACACAAATTTGTTATTGTTTAATACGTTTATTTATAATTCATTAGAAGATTTTATCTATTTTTTATTGTTTACCTACGAGCAATTACAGCTTAATCCAGAAATAATTCCTGTGCAGTTTTTAGGCGATATTTCAGAAGAAAGTGATGCGTTTAAAATTGCATATAAATATATAAGAAACTGTAGTTTATTAGATGTTTCTCATTTAAAATCCGTTTTAGATGTTCCTGAAAGCGACCTATTAAAGCATTTTATTTTATTTCACTCATGAGAATAATATCAGGAAAATATAAAGGTAGACGTTTACAAGCACCAAAGAATTTGCCCGTTCGTCCTACTACCGATATGGCTAAAGAGGCCTTATTTAATATTTTAAATAACCATTTTAATTTTGGCGAATTAAAAATATTGGACTTGTTTTCGGGTACAGGTAATATTGCTTATGAATTTGCCTCTCGTGGTGCCACACCCCTTGTAGCAGTAGATGCAGATATGGGATGTGTAAATTACATACGAAAAGTGGCTACTGAATTTGACTTTGATATCACGCCAATAAAAAGTGATGTTTTTGCTTTTTTACAAAAACACAAAGGAAGTTACGACATAATTTTTGCAGACCCACCGTATCATATTGATCAAAAAGATTTTGAGAAAATACCCGTTTTGATTTTTGAAAATGATATTTTAGATGAAGAAGGAATGCTAATTATAGAACATTCTAAAGACACGAAATTAGAACATTTGGATAATTTTTCTTTTGCAAGAACGTATGGCGGTACAACTTTTAGTTTTTTCGAATTAGTAAGTGACGAAGACGAATTGGACGCGGTTACTGAAGACGACGAAAATGACGAATCAGAATAAACGTTTTTAAGGCGATAAACGGTCAATTTTCCAACTGAAATCAGCTTCTAATTTATAACGAATTCTATCGTGTAAACGATTGGCTCTTCCTTGCCAAAATTCCACTTCAACAGGTTTAACCAAAAAGCCACCCCAATTTTCTGGTCGTTTAATTTCGGAACCTGACACTTCTTTTTCTAAATTTTTTAATTTTTCATCTAAAAAAGCTCTTGAAGGAATTACTTCACTTTGATTCGAAACAATTGCTCCCAACTTACTGCCTTCCGGACGTGAATCGAAATAATTATCTGAAATAGTATCTGATGTTTTCTCAGCAATTCCTTTTATAATTACTTGACGCTCTAATATCGGCCAAAAGAAAGAAATACAAACATTTGGATGTTGTAATATGGCTTTTCCCTTTTCTGAATTATAATTGGTGTAAAATATAAAACCTTCTTCATTGAATTTTTTTAGTAGTACTACCCTACTTTTTGGAAAACCATCTAAACCTATAGAAGAAACTGTCATCGCATTAACTTCTCCATTTTCTTGTTCTTCTGCTTCATAAAACCAGTTGTGAAACAATTGAATCGCATCATCAGGAATGGTGTTTTCTAATAATTCGCTCTTTTCGTATGATTTTCTATAATCGGATAAATCTTTCATTTTTTATGGGTAAAAGGTGAAGGGTATTAGGTTTGTGGTTTATTGTTTATGGTTTATGGTTTAGAGTTAAAAATTCTTTGTACAACACTTTTGTTTTAATTTTTGTGTTTCTCTGTTAAACTTTGTGAATCTCTGTGTAATAACTTTAAAATTCAAATTCTAATCCATCATCTGCAAGTAATATGTTTTCAAAAATTTCATTTGCTTCGGTTCTAAATAATTCAATATTTCCATATCGAGTTGAATAATGTCCTAATAATAAATGTTTTACGTCCGCTAATTTAGCAATTTTTGCGGCTTGTTTCGCAGTAGTATGCATAGTTTTTTCTGCTAAATGAGATTCGCTTTCTAAAAACGTGCTTTCGTGATATAAAACCGTTGTATTTTTAATTATCGGAATAATGTCTTCATTATATAAGGTATCCGAACAAAACGCATAACTTTTCGCTTCTTCAGGAGCAAAAGATAATTCTGAATTGGGTATGATTCTTCCATCATCTAAAGTAATATCACCGCCTAATTTTATTTTATTGTAATATAATTTTTCAACATTGTAATTTAAGATGGCATCAATATTCAATTTTCGCTCTGTATTTTTTTCTTCAAATAAATAACCATTGGTGTATACTCTGTGTTTTAGTGGTATTGTAGTGACTTTTACTTTTTCATCTTCGTAAATAACTTCGCTCTCTTTAGAAGTTAATTCGTGAAAAAATAAATTGTAAGAAGTGTA
>Ga0208595_1000013_pt1 | contig 56109 bp, 54 predicted proteins | sample LakMenEpi28Jun11_FD_150742 | JGI IMG/M metagenome (GOLD analysis project Ga0208595, IMG submission 150742) | Freshwater microbial communities from Lake Mendota, WI - 28JUN2011 deep hole epilimnion (SPAdes) | ecosystem: Environmental > Aquatic > Freshwater > Lake > Epilimnion/Euphotic zone ...
GAGTATGGCGAACGGTGTTTACCAAATTTCTCTAGACAACGGAGATCAAGTGCTTAAAGGTAAATTCACTATCGAGCGATAAGAAACAATCTTCGCTATTCGTTTTAAAAAGCCCCATCCAAAAGATGGGGTTTTTTTTTTATAAAAAAAAGTGAAATATGGTAGATTTTAATTCAAATTAAATATATTTGTAATGTATCATAAAATATATTAAACGTGGAAAATAGCGAGTGGAATTGTATTTTAACAAAAGAAGGAAACTCAAATTTTATACTAAATTTTATGAAATTTGGTATGTCTAATTATAATTTGAATACTGAAGCTTTTTTTAATGATTTAAGTGTTCAACTAGAGAAAGATGAAGAATTTAAACTTAAAATCCAACAAGAAATTGGGACATTATTGCTGAGTTTAAAAATTAGGAAGTATTTTTGTGATGAAAATATAATTGAAGAAAATAATTTAATTTCGGTATTTACCAGTCGAATTTCAAAAATTATTTTACCACAAATTGATGATGATCAATCGCTTAACTCAATATTAAATACTTTGTTTTATGATAAAAAGTACTTAAATTGGATACAAAAAGTAGATCAGGATCTTTGGAGAAAAGTAATTGTCCATTTTGATTTGAATCAAGAAAGTTCAATAAAATTATGGATTGAACAATTAGAAGATGTTGCAACGATTTTAATGGATCGAATTAAAGGTGGTTATTGCGATAGTGAATTGTTGCGTTATATGCCTACTCCATTATATAATCAAGGTATTTTTAATACGTTGGAATCGTATGTGAAACAAATTTCTGAAAAAAAAGATTTTTCAATTCCTTTTACTAATATTGAAGAATTGGTCCATGAATGTGATCAATATTTGTCGGATATATTGATGCAAAAAGATCAAAAAGGAATTTCATTAAAAATTACTCTAAAAGTAAATCGATTAAAAGAACAACTTAAAAGACTCAAAGACGTTTTAAATTTACTTTATCTTAATCAAACTTCAGATGCATCCGAATTGGTTTCATTTATAATAACCTATATCATTCAATTATATGCCCCTAAAAATTATATAAGAGAGCAACTTAGTAATAATTTAAATTTGGTGACATTTATGGCAACGTATCATAATGGTCAAACTGGTGAGAATTATATAACAAAAACAAAATTAGGCTATTATAAAATGATTGAATCGTCTTCGATGGGTGGATTTATTGTAGCCATTTTATGTTTTTTCAAATTATATATTAGTAGTTGCCAATTAAGTCCATTTATTGAAGCCATGGGATATAGTTTAAATTACGCAATAGGATTTAGTGCCATTTATTTATTAAAATTTACACTCGCTACCAAACAACCCGCAATGACCGCAGCAAATATAGCTCGAACTTTTGCGCAAGGAAATGATGAAATTCAAACAAAACAATTTACCATTTTGTTTTCAAGATTGTCAAGAAGTCAGTTTGTAGCATTTATCGGAAATGTATTGATGAGTTTTTTAATTGCTACGTCTATTTTTATTATCCTAAAACATGTTTTTCATCTTGAAGTGGTTTCTCAAGAAAAAGCAACGAAGTGGTTTGAAGAAACCTCATTTCCTTATTTTGAAATTTTTTGGTATGCCGCTATTGCGGGTGTTTTTTTATTTATTAGTGGACTCAGTTCTGGGCTTTTTATTAATAGATTAAGATATTCAAATGTTATTAATCGATTGTATCATCATCCTGTTTTAAAAATGTCCTTATCGATTTCACGAAGAAAAAAAATAGTTCAATGGTTTGAAAAAAATGCTGGGGGTCTTTTTGGTAATATTGTTTTAGGGTTTTTACTTGGTTTTGCATTTTTGATAGGAAAGTTTTTAGGGATTCCATTTGATATAAGGCATATTACATTTCAGGCTGGAAATTTTGCTATAGCAATTGGAGGTCTTGGTTATAATATTACAAATATTGAGTTAATAAAAGGCTTTGTTTTTATTTTTGGCATTGGTTTTTTTAACTTTATCGTTAGTTTTACCTTGTCTTTAATTTTGGCATTAAAAGCGAATCGAATTCCCTTAAAATTAATGTTTCCAATATTAAAGGCTGTTTTACAAAATTTCATAAAACAGCCTTTCTATTATTTTTATCCTCCTTCTAGGAAAAAGGAATTGTAAAGTTTAATTATGCTTTAATTTATTGTTTTCGGATAACCAATAATTATAAAGTTTTTCATTTTGCTTGTAAATATTTAAATTTGAATTTTCATTCAGTTTATTATTTGGTAAATTTAATAAATAGATAAATTTAACAATTAATGCAATAATGCAAAATCCATTGATTATTAATGACTTATTATTTATTTTTATATAATTAAAATAAGTGATAACTAAAAATAAACAAAAGAATAGATAAAGTGGGGCATAATACCAACCTGCCTGAGTATTTCCAAAATTAACTAAAACCGTTAGAGGAAGTAAAAATAGAATACAAATTTTAATTATATCGAAAAGCTTTTTGTTTGTGTTATTATATCTTTTTAAAATGAAGCATATAAAAATTAAAACAGAAAAACCATTCCAAAATTCAGAGGAGTTCTTAAATTCTTTTAATGCAAAAAAGTAATTTTCATTAATTGTTAGACCGTTTGCTTTTGAATAAAAGAATCGTTCAATAATGTCATAATATAGCATTACTTTATTAATATTATTAGTTCCATAAAAAGTATTTTTTGAATCTAATGGAAAATAATGCTGAATTGCAAACCATGACAAACAACTTAATACGTATATTATAGTTACTATAAAAAGGTGGTAGGAGTATTTAATTCTATATTTTTTAAGAAATAGAACTATAAGTAAAAGCGTTAAAATGATCCATGTCCCAGCGATACCTTTTGAAAAAAATGCTAATATAAATCCAAGTATCATGAGATATAAATGTATGTATAAATTTGTCTTCCAATATTTCAGATAATGATAAAATCCAAAAATACTTGTAGATAAAAGCAAAGGTTCAAAATCTGCAGTTAAAAATACATGTTTAACAAGGATGAAATTTCCTGTAACTAAAATAAATAAAGTATAAAATGCTGTTTTTTTGTTAGTTAATATTTGAATTGATTTAAAAGCATATAATATATAAATAAAAAAACAGAATATATTAGACCATCTCAGTCCTATTAAGTTAAATCCAAAAAGTTTATAACCTAGGATGATAAGCCATTGAAGAAGAGGTGGCTTAGCATTCCAAGTATCTAATTCAAAGTTGTAGTAGAGATGGATAAAGTCATTTTTAACCATCATTTCATATGCATTAACACCATTTCTACTTTCGTCCCATTCACAGAGTTCAAAAATAAACAATTTAGATAATAATAATAACATTGAAGTAACTATTATTATGGTTAAACCATATCTAATTATATATTTATTAAGAACTAAATTTAACTTCTTCAAAACGCTCTATTTTAACTCCATGGTAAGAATGGCATTTCCCATAGCAGGCATAATTACTTCCATTTTACGAGCCATTTTTAGCGTAGTATCAATCCAGAACGTTGTTTTGTCATTTTCATTTTCTTGACTTACGGCTTCAACTTTATGAAGATTATTTTCTAATCCAATATATTTAATCGAAATGGTTTTATTCTTCATGGTCATCATGTCGGGCATCAAACAATTTAAAGTAAATCCATCTTTTAGAGGAAAATGAGCTAAAGTGACATCCATGCTTGGTCCATCAATTAAAAAGGCTTTATCAAAAGCAATTTCCATATTTTTACCCATAGCGTTTACTTGGCATTTTTCTTTTGAATAATTTGATTCTATATTCATGCCGCCTTGATTCATTTTTCTTTGAATTGGAGTTAAATTCATATCTAAAGTAACTTCATCTTCTGAAGATCCCATCATGGCTTTAGAAACATCTTTTATGATATATTGATTATTCTTAACCGAAACTGATCTCGTCATTTCAATTGGAATGACTTGTCCTTGAACCTCAATTTTGGCATTATATGAAAAAGATCCTTCTTTAAGTTGCGCATTAATTTTAGGTAACGTAGAAGCGGTTTCAACCGATTTTGCGTTTTTTAAAACCACTTTTTTAATATCAACGGTAATTTCTTTAAGTCTTTTTTCAACTTCAGGTTTCATGTCTTTTTGGTAAGTCCCTCCAATTACTTCACTCAAGAATTTCTCGATAGCGGCATACATCGCCATGTTATTAACTGGTTTATAAAACCCATGTCCTTCGTCAGGAGCAAGAATATAACCTACTTTTTTACCTTTGTCTCTTAATGCAACTACTATTTGGTCCGCTTCTGCTTGTTTTACTCTCGGGTCATTGGCTCCTTGAATAACTAAAAGGGGTTTATTGATTTTATTTACATGAAACAATGGGCTGGCTTCTTGTAATAATTTTTTACCTTCTTCGGTATTTGGATCGCCAACCATTCCGTATAGCATGGCTTTTCCAGCCTCCCAATATGGTGGAATGGATTCAAGAAGTGTAAAAATATTACTTGGCCCTACAATATCAACACCACAAGCATATAAGTCTGGAGTAAACGCCAATCCTGCCAATGTAGCATATCCGCCGTAACTTCCTCCCATAATGACCAATTTTGATGGATCTGCGATTCCTTTTTCAATAAGATATTTCACTCCAAATGTGATATCATCTTGCATTAATTTGCCCCATTGTTTATCGCCGGCATTTAAAAATGCTTTGCCATAGCCACCACTGGCTCTGAAGTTTGGCTGAAAAACAGCATAACCTCTATTGCATAAAAATTGTACTTCAGGACTGTAACCCCAATAATCTCTTGGTCCTTTTGGACCACCATGAACTAATGCGACCAAAGGCATTTTTTGACCTTCCATGCCTTTTGGTATGGATAAATAACCAGGGATTTCGAGTCCGTCGCTACTTTTATATCGTATTGGAGTCATTGAAACCAATTCGCTTTCAAATGCTTTTAATTTTGGTTTTGGACAATATTGAAACGTCAATTTTTGAGTTTCAGTATCAAAATAATATACTTCGGTTATAAAACGATCTCCCGAAATATTAATAAGCATTTTTTTGTAATCTTTAGTGAAACTTGAAATGCCAATTTCTTGATTTGGAAATTTTGATGTTAAAAATTGAAACATTTGTTCCCATTTTTTATTTTTCCAATGACGCTCTCTTTTATCATAAAAATAGGACGTGCTTATAATTTCTCTTGTATTTTCATCAATAAATAAACTTCCAAAGTCCACTTGATTTTTAGGATCTTTTTCTACTAAAGTTAATTTTTTTGTATTTGGATTCATTAAATATAATGAAGATAAGTCTAAATCTCCTTTGTTTGTTTCTAAATAAACCTCACTATTGCCTTTATTCCAATTTAAAAAAGAAGCGCCTTCATTTACATTTACCGAATAAATTTCTTCAAGACTTTTGTCCGGATTAATTCGATATGTAAACGTATTTCCTTTTTCGTCCGTTTTACTCAATAATCTTAAATTTTCGTCCCAATCAAAGTTGTAATCAGTAATTCGATCTTTATTTTCATACAACATTTTTAATTTTCCATCAGAAATGTTTAACTCATATAAATCATGCCACGCTTTATCGCGGTCGTTAATTCCTACAACTAATTTGTTAGGATCTTTTCGGCTTGCCATAATTATTTGAGCCGTAATTTCTTTCATTGGGGTAAGATTTCTGGCTTCGGGCAATTTGCCGGCTTTTGGATTTATTGCATAAATATTCATGTTTTCATCGCCATCGTTATCTTTTACAAACAAAATGTACTTTGAATCAATCGTCCAAAAATAGCCATACATCGGTCTTTTTTGATTTGTAAGTGGAATTGCTTTTTCAAAAGGCTCGTCATTTTTTTTAATCCAAAGATTCATGATGCCTTCATATTCTTTTAGGAATGTAATATACTGTCCATCGGGACTAATTTGTGCTCCAGAAATTTCAGGGTTTCCAAAAAATAACTCACGGTCAATTAGTTTTGCTTTTTGTGCAAATGTATTCATACTAAAAAGTAAAAGTGATAAATAAAAGAATGTTTTCATATTATAATAATTTTATAAGATACAAATATAGTAGCTTAATCGGAATATTTTAAAAGAAAATTACATAAAGCGCAGAAAAAAATTAGTTTTGTATCTCAATTGTAAAAAAATGATAAAAAAAGTATTTAAAATATTCACATTTTTTATGGTTATATTGTTTGATAATCAAATTTATGCCAATTCAATTCCTCAACAAATTGATAATATATTCAAACCAATAGCCGATTTTTTTGATGCTTTAGTATTTTATAAAATATCTATTTTAGGAGTTTCCATACCTATTATATTAATACTGCTCACTTTTGGAGCAATCTTGTTTACTATTCGATTTCGGTTTCCGAATATACGTTTTTTTAAAATGGCTATTGATATTGTTAGAGGTAAATATGATGAAATGGATGCGCATCATGTTCAAGAAAAAGCCACAAATTTTAATGTAGTAGAAGGCGATATTAAAGGCACTATAGCAGATGAAAGTCGACAAGGTGAGGTGAGTCATTTCCAAGCATTAGCTACAGCCGTTTCTGGCACTGTTGGCTTAGGGAATATTGCAGGCGTAGCGGTAGCTATTGCAATGGGTGGTGCTGGAGCTACTTTTTGGATGATTGTCTGTGGTTTTTTAGGTATGAGTTCCAAATTTGTTGAATGTATTTTAGCCGTAAAGTATAGAGAAATTGATAAAGATGGCATCGTTTATGGTGGACCGATGTATTATTTAAAAAATGGATTGAATGATTCAAATAAATCTAGATTAGGCGTTTTTTTATCTTTTGTTTTTGCGATACTTTGCGTAGGTGCTTCTTTTGGAGCAGGAAACGCATTTCAATCCAATCAAGCTGCCATTCAAATTGTAAGCTTATTTCAATTTCAAAATCCAATGGCAACCTTTATTGTAGGAATAGCAATGTCTTTTGTTATAGGATTAGTAATTATTGGTGGCATCAAGCGAATTGCAAAAATAACGGAGAAAATAGTGCCTTTGATGGCAATTATTTATATTGTAGCTTCTTTAATAATTATCTTTTTTCATTGGAATAAAATTCCGCTAGCAATTAATGCAATTTGGACGGGTGCTTTTAGTTTAGATGCAGGAATTGGTGGTTTGATTGGCGTTATGATTGTTGGTTTTCAACGTGCTGCTTTTTCTAATGAGGCTGGTGCCGGTTCAGCAGCTATAGCGCATGCGGCAGTAAAAACTAGATTTCCAGCTAGTGAAGGAATCGTGGCACTTTTAGAGCCATTTATAGATACCGTAGTGATTTGTACAATGACCGCTTTGGTTATTGTTTTGTTTAATATTGATGGTAAATTTGATTATGGAACCGCTCAAAATGGTTTGATTTATATTAAATCATCTCAGCAATGGGTTGGTGGCGTTGATTTAACATCACTGGCTTACGCCGATGTGATGCCTTGGTTTACGTATGTTTTAACCATTGCTATTGTTCTATTTGCTTTTTCTACAATGATTTCATGGTCTTATTACGGTTTACAAGCGTGGAAATTTTTGTTTGGAAAAGGTAAAATGGCTGATTTGGTTTACAAAATTCTTTTTGTGCTTTTTGTGATTGTTGGTGCATCAACCTCGATGACTTCGGTGGTTAAATTTTCCGATGCGATGATGCTCGGATTGGTTTTCCCTAATATGATAGGGTTAATTTTATTATTTCCAAAAGTAAAAACAGAATTGGATCATTACTTAGCCGCAATCAAATTATTTAAGAAAAGTAAAAATTAATTTAAATTAATATTTAAAGTAATGTAGAACATTTTTAGGAATTAAATGGTTTAAGTTTAAAAATATTATAAAATGAAAATAGTTGCTTTTGGGGCGTCAAACAGCCGAAATTCAATAAATAAAAAATGGGCACATTTTGTAGCAAATCAATTTAATGCCACTCAAATACATGTTCTTGATTTAAATGATTATGAAATGCCTTTATATTCTATTGATAAAGAGCAAGAAATAGGATTGCCTCAAGAAGCGCATCAATTTGTTGAAGATATTCAAAATGCGGATTTATTAATTATTTCGCTTTCCGAACATAATGGAACGTATACCACCGCATTTAAAAATATTTTTGATTGGGCTTCTAGGGTACAATTAAAGTTTTTTGAAAACAAAAAAATGTTATTAATGGCTACGGCTCCTGGTCCAAGAGGCGGTCAAGGTGTTTTAGAAGCAGCTGTTTCACGTTTTCCGATTCATGGCGCTGAAATCGTTGAAACATTTATTTTACCTTCGTTTAATGCTAATTTTGATGTTCAAAATGAAATTTTAAATGAAGCAATGCAATCGGAGTTGCATCAAATGCTTGATCGCGTTATGCAAAAAGTATTATTGACAAACAACTAATCTGTATTAGATTCGAGCTCTTTAAAATATTTTTTATAATACGTATTGGATTGAATTAGTTCGGAGTGCGTTCCTTCGCCTACAATTTCTCCTTTGTCTAATACTAAAATTTTATCAGAGCTTATAATTGTAGAAAGACGATGCGCAATCACAATTGAAGTTTTATTTTTAATGGTATTTTGCACTAATTTTTGAATATAATATTCGGTATTTGAATCAATTGAAGAAGTTGCTTCGTCCAAAATTAATATTGATGGGTTTTTTACGATAGCTCTTAAGAAAGAAATAACTTGTTTTTGACCGTGCGATAAGCTATTGCCTCGCTCTTGTATTTGAAAATCAAAACCTCCAGGCAATTGCTCAAAAAAGTCTTGAATGTCGAGTTCTTTAGCCATTTGCATAGCTTTTTCAATGTCAAAAGATTTATTTTCCAATCGAATATTATCTAAAATACTGCCTGAAAATAAATATACATCTTGTAAAACCATGCCGATATGATTTCTCAATGATGCAATTTTAGTATCATAAATAGAAATGTCATCAATGGTGATGTCTCCTTTTTGAATTGGATAAAAACGATTTAAAACATTTATAATTGATGTTTTTCCACTTCCCGTTGCCCCTACAATTGCTAAAGATTCCCCAGCTTTAATTTCAAAACTGATGTTTTTTAAGATTTCTGTTTCGGGAAAATAGCCAAAAGTTACTTGGTCAAAACGTATATTTCCTTTAGGATTGGATAATTCAATTTGCCCCAAATCATTTTCTTTATTAGGCGTTTCAATAATTTTAAAAACCCGTTCGCATGCCACAAATCCCATTTGAAGCTGATTAAATTTATCCGCTAAAAATCGCATAGGCCTAAAAAGCATATTGAGAAATAGATAAAACGAAGAGATCATCCCAGCGGTATAGCCTGATTCATTTAAACTAAAATATCCAACGCCCATAACCACAAGTCCTACGCTTATTGCTATTAACGTTTCGAGTACAGGAAAAAACCAACTATAATACCAAATTGCTTTAATATTTAAATCGGTTTGCTCTTGGTTAATTTTTTTAAATTTTTGAAGTTCTAATTGCTCCGCGGTAAATGATTTAATGAGTTTAATCCCGGTTAAATGCTCTTGTGTAAACGCATTAAATTCACTTATTTTGTCACGAATTTTTTGGTTTACAATTTTAACCTTTTCTTTAAAAATATAAGTTGCCCAATATAATAGAGGCAAGGTAACTAGTGAAATCAATGTCAGTTTTACATCCGTATAAAACATGAAACTCAAAACAATAATAATCGTAAGAAAATCCGAAATTATGGTAAAGAAATTCTCTGAATACACTTCATTTATGGTTTCTACATCGTTGATGGTTCTCGTCGTTAGAGTTCCAATTGGCGTTTGGTCGAATAGCTGAACGTGAATTCCAATTAATTTTTGAAAAACTCGAGTTCGAATAGAATGCACAATATTTTGACTAAACCAAGCGGTTATAAATACAAAAAAGTATCTTAAAAAAGATTCAATTATGAGTAATCCAAAAAGTAACATCGAATAAGAAATAAGTTTTTCTTTGTTAAATGTCGTAATAAAATGGTCAATAATGTATTGAAGTAAAAAAGGACGAATTGGACCTAAAATGGATACAAAAATTGATAATAAAAGCGCGATGATAAACCATTTTCGGAAAGGGATAATTTCTAAAAATATCTTGTGATATAATCCTTTTTCTTTCATTTAGAAGGTGGGGTTTATTTTTTTAAATTTTTGTTGATAATTCGGAATTGCAAAGTTAGTAAACTAACTAAAAATGCAATTAAAAGAGCCCCTAACGTCGAAAAAATGACAATTAAGGATCTTGTGGGTTTTGATTTTTTTTCAGCAGGAAATGCACGCTCTAAAATTGTAATCGTAGAGATTTTGTCATTAGCAGAAACTTCGTATTCCGTTAATGATTTGTTTAAAATTTTGAGTTCTTCTAATATGGAACTGTTTTTAGGAGTTGATTTACGTTCCAGCTTTTTTTTATCAATTTGCTTTTTAAGCATTTGAATAATTTTTCGCTTATTTTCAATAATAGGTTCCGAATTAATGGCATCAATTTTATCTACAATATTATTTACCATTGTAGCCGCTTTTTGGGGGTCGGTATCATAAATTGTAATCTCGATGGCATCTCGATCATTTTTAAATGCCGAGTAATTCGATTGGAATTCTTCTACGGTTTTTGTCCATATAAATTTCTCATTATCATATCCATAGTGTTTTGCCAACTGATGTTTTTCTATTATATAACCCGCTATAACTGAACTGTTTGCAATACTTAATATTCGATTGGCGTCATACTTATTTCCATAATAAGAATGCTCGTTTTGACCTTGTTGTTGACCAAAAATCATACTTTTATCGGCAAGTGTTAAATTGTTGGGATAAATGAATGCGGTAGAACGGAAGTATACGGGCAGCAAAAGTGCAACAATTACAGATGCTAAAAAACCGATACAAGTCGTTATGATGATTGGTTTTTTGAATAAAATAAAAATTTTAATAAGATCTACCAAATGGTATTCGTAAAGTGGTTTTTTTTGAATATCCATGATTTTGTATGTTAAAATTTAAAAACGCTAAACTAAATTATATAATACAAATCTTATGAAAAAAGTTCGGTGTTGGGGTTCCAAAATAATTCTTTAAACGCCACAACCTGAAAATCTTTGATTTGGATACCTTCAGATTCTAAAAGCTTTTGCATTTCGTTATCTATTCCAAAATGAGCGCGTCCCGAAAGTAATCCATTTCGGTTTACGACGCGATGTGCAGGTATATGGATTCCATTTTTGTGACTATTCGTTAAAGCGGTGCCAACCATTCTCGAACTTTTTTTAGCTCCTAGGTATTCCGCAATAGCGCCATAAGAAGTTACGCGTCCATAGGGGATTTTTTTAACGACATGGTAGACATTTTCAAAAAAAATGCTACTGTTTAAATTATTTGTATATCTTTGCATCTTTAAAATTTTTTGTATGATATTTTAAATAAAAATCATTCAAATTAAAGTGTTTAACCCAAAAATTAAAAACTTATGCAAATTAAACGTATTTATTTTTTGATATTCGGATTATTTTTAACATCTGCTGTTATTGCTCAAAGTTCGAATCAAGAAACTAAATGCGAAGACAATTTAGTGACTACGTTTGCAAAGTATTTTTATAAAAGTGAAGTTAAAATTGATACCAACAAAACGAATAAATCCAATACAAAGTCTTTTACGTCTAAAATCTATCAATCAACAATTGATAATATTATTAGTGTAGGTAAAACGTTTCTTGGTATTCCTTACCGTTGGGGAGGAACACGTGAAAATGGTTTTGATTGTAGCGGTTTTATTAAATACATCTTTGATTGGTTTAATATTCAATTACCACGTACGAGTCGTGAAATGGCTCATTTTGGAGAATATGTAAGTAAAAATGAATTACAAAAAGGGGACTTAGTTTTCTTTTCGGGTAGAAATGCTTCAAGTGGCGTTATTGGTCATATTGGAATTGTTGTAGAAGTTACTAACGAAGCAATTAAATTAATGCATTCTTCGAGCTCAAAGGGCGTTCATATTGAAGATTTAAATACAAGTGATTATCTATCAAGAAGATACATTACGGCTCGTAGATTACCTATTGAAGATAACAAAGGTAATAAAAATTAATAGTATTATAATTCTACATGCACAAGCCATTTTTTGAATCAAAAAAAAAGCAAGTTGCATTTTTAGTAGATCCTGAAAAGTTTGATTTTTCGGATGATTTCATAGAAAATCTTTTAAAATATTCACCCAATTTTATATTTGTAGGCGGCAGTTCTTTAATTTCCAAAGAACAAATGGAAGCGGTTATTCTATTTTTTAAGCAAAAAACGAATATTCCAGTTGTTATTTTTCCAGGTCATCCTTTGCAGCGCTCTTCTAATGCAGATGCGATGCTCATTTTGTCGGTGCTTCAATCAAATCAAGAGCTTTATATCACAGGACATTTAAAAACCGTGGCGGAGGAATTATTGTCTTATAATATTCCATTAATTCCAACGGTTTATTTAATTATTTCGGATAACAAAAAGAGTTCAACCATTCAGTTTACAGGAATAGATCCAATTGCTTCTAAAGATTTTGATGCTGTTAAAACTATTGTACTTACTTCTAAAGTTTTAAATTATCAAGCAATTTATTTAGAAGCAGGAAGTGGTGCTGAAAATGCGATTCAATTCGATTTAATTAAAAAAATTCGACCATTGACCAATCAATTTTTGATAGTAGGAGGAGGAATAAAAAATCGAAATCAAATGATAGAAGCGTTTCATTCGGGAGCAGATTGTGTGGTTATAGGAACCGCAATAGAAAAAGATGTCGAAATGATGAAAGAATTTTATATAAATAATAGCTAATTTTTCAGATTATTTCTTATAAAATCAATTACATTTGTAAATTATAAATTCAAAAATATGAACTCAATTTTATCTACTTCATTACAAGATAATATTTTAACAATTACCATTCAACGTGAAGAAAAATACAACGCGTTGAATATTCAGTTTTTTACTGAAATGGATGCGATATTAGACAAAATTTATGATTCGGATGAGATTCGATCGGTAATAATAACAGGTAGTGGTTCAAAAGCTTTTGCTGCTGGCGCGGATATTTCTGAATTTTCAAGTTTTGATAGTAATAAAGCTCGTAAATTATCTAGAGATGGACATAATGTTTTAAATCGAATAGAAAGTTGTCCGAAACCATTTATAGCTGCGGTTAATGGTTTTGCATTGGGGGGAGGTTGCGAATTGGCTATGGCTTGTCATTTGCGTGTGGCTTCAGAAAACGCAAGCTTCGGTCAACCTGAAGTCAATTTAGGATTAACGCCAGGATATGCCGGAACACAACGTTTGGTGCAGATCATTGGAAAAGGAAAAGCTTTAGAATTATTATTAACTGCGGATGCTATCAAGGCCGATGAAGCATATCGTTTAGGTTTGGTGAATCATGTGGTGCCTCAAGAAAATCTTTTGGATAAAGCAAAAGAAATTTTAAATAAAATCAACTCTAAAGCACCAATAGCAATTGAAAATGTAATTAAATGTGTTAATTCATACTATAAAGACGGCCCTGTTGGTTTTACGACGGAAGTAAATCTTTTTGCGGAATGTTTTGATACACAAGATTTTAAAGAAGGGGTTGCTGCTTTTTCAGAAAAGCGTAAAGCAAATTTTATTGGAAAATAATTTTTAGAGTTTTGAAAGAAATTGATATTAAAGAAGTATTGGCTTTGCCTAATATTAAAAGATATGAGTTGTTTATACAATTAATTGTTTCTAATAAAGAAGTGTATGGTTTGTATAATGATGGTTGGGCGGTTCAAGGAGATGGAAATAGTAATTTCTTCTTTCCTGTTTGGCCGGACGAAGCCTTTGCAAAACTCATGATTTCGGATAATTGGAAGCAATACCATCCAAAACAAATAGCCTTAACCGATTTTTATAACGTGCAATTGGCGCAATTTGAATCCAAAAATGTAAAATTGTCGATTTTCCCTACATTACATCATAATACGTTGTTAGTTAAACCTGATGTATTAAAAAGAGATATTGAAATTGCTTTAGTCAAATTAAATTAATCAAACAATTATGATAAAATTATTCAAATATATTGCCATTATCGAAGGATTGTCATTTATCGTCATTCTTGCCATTACGATGCCCTTAAAATATATGATGGATATGCCAATGCCTAACAAAGTTGCGGGTATGTTGCATGGCGTTTTATTTATAGCGTACGTTTATGGTGTTTTTATCGTAAAAGATAAGTTAAAATGGGATAGAAGGTCAGTTATCATCGCACTTGTAGCTTCGGTTATTCCATTCGGTACGTTTTATGTAGATCGTAAAATGTTGCCATAATTATTCAAAAAACGAAATAGGGTTATTTTACATTTTCAAAATACAATTTAATTTTTAATTGTATTTTTGCTCAATGGCATTCCTATATCTTCATACTTTAATCGATCAGATTCCTGGCTTACTGCCTGTAAAAGCGGATATGCTCAAAAAAAGTCTTGGACTTTTTACGGTTGGAGATGTGATTTCGCATTACCCATATAAATATATTGATAAGTCAAAAGTTTATGGGGTTAATGAAATTAACGAAAATGCTTCTTTTATTCAGTTAAGTGGGATGATTGAAGATATTCGTATTGAAGGCGAAGGATACAAAAAACGTTTGGTTGCCGAATTTGAAGATAAATCGGGAAGTATTCAATTGGTTTGGTTTCAATCTATAGAATGGCATAAAAAACGATTGATTTCGGGCAAACAATATTTAGTTTTTGGTAAACCAAATAAATTTGGAAACAAATACAGTATTACACATCCAGAAGTAAAACAAATTCTCTCAGATCAAGAAATTGAATTAAGTGGATTTCAACCCATTTATACAACTTCAGAAACGATGAAAAAGCGAGGTATGGATAGTCAAGGTATGCATAAACTGATTACCCATTGCTTCCAGCTCTTGGAGCCTTCTGAAAAAATGGAATATTTGCCTGATACAATTTTAAAACAAAACAACTTGCTTTCTTTGCCTAAAGCGATGGAATGGATTCATTCGCCCAAAGATCAAAGTCAAATCATCGCCGCACAATATCGAATAAAATTTGAAGAGTTTTTTAGAATTCAGTTTCAATTGCAGCAATCGCTTAATTACCGAAAAACCAAATTGAAAGGATATGTTTTTTCGAAAATTGATGAATATTTTGATCGTTTTTATAAAAATCATTTGCCTTTTGAATTAACCAATGCGCAAAAAAGGGTTTTGAAAGATATTCGTAAAGATGTGCTTTCGGGCGGTCAAATGAATCGCTTGGTGCAAGGTGATGTAGGAAGTGGAAAAACCATTGTAGCACTCATGTGTATGTTGATGGGTATTGATAATGAATTTCAAGCGTGTATGATGGCACCTACCGAAATTTTAGCTAAACAGCATTTCGAAGGATTGTCAAATCTTCTGGCTCCATTGGGTTTGAATGTTATGTTGCTGACCGGTAGTGTTACGGCAAAACAAAAAAAAGTGATTTTAAATGATTTGTTGCATGGTCAAATTGATATTCTTATCGGAACGCATGCATTAATTGAAGAACCTGTTGTTTTTAAGAATTTAGGCATTGCCGTAATCGATGAACAGCATCGATTTGGTGTGGCGCAGCGAGCCAGTTTATGGAAAAAAAATACATATCCACCACATATTTTGGTCATGACGGCGACTCCAATTCCTCGTACTTTAGCGATGACCTTGTATGGCGATTTGGATTATTCGGTTATAGACGAACTGCCACCCGGACGAAAACCCATTGCGACAAAACATGTTTTTTTTGCTAAAAGAAATCAACTTATGGCTTTTTTGAAAGAAGAAATTGCCAAAGGATTTCAAGTGTATATCGTATATCCATTAATTGCAGAAAGCGAAAAAATGGATTTGAAAAATTTGGAAGATGGATTTCAAGAAGCATTAGAAGAGTTTCCGGCACCTAAATACTCGGTTTGTATGGTGCATGGAAAAATGAAAAATGCAGATAAAAATGCAGAAATGCAACGGTTTGTTTCCGGCGAGGCGCAAATATTAGTTTCCACAACCGTAATTGAGGTAGGTGTAAATGTGCCCAATGCGACGATAATGGTCATCATGAATGCGGAGCGTTTTGGCTTGTCGCAGCTCCATCAGTTAAGAGGGCGCGTTGGTCGTGGTGGCGACCAATCCTACTGTTTTTTAATGACCGATTACAATCTCAATTTAGACGGACGGAAACGTATGGAAATCATGACTAGTACTTCGGATGGATTTGTCATCGCCGAAGCCGATCTTAAAATGCGAGGTCCTGGCGATATTTCGGGGACACGTCAGAGTGGAGATATTCAGTTGAAATTGGCGAACATTTCTCAAGATGCGCCTATTTTACAGCAAGCGCAACAGCTTTCTAAAAAAATTGTTGAAGAAGATCCCGAATTGCAGATGGAGCAATTTAAGCCTTTAAAGCATTTTATAGAAAAATTAAAAAAACAAAGCCAACGCTGGGGAAAAATTAGTTAATTCTATTTAGTAAACGGTAAAATTCCATAAACTTTTTTCTTTTAGCCACTTTCTTGTTTGCAAAAAGGAGCTATGTGAATCCCTATAATTTTGCTTAAAATTAATTATTTTAATATAATGAAAAATAGGAATTTGTGTTTAGGGTCCTTGTTGCTTGTAGCTATTTTTAGTCTCACGATTTCGTGTTCCAAAGAACCATTAAAATCCATCTCCAACGAAACTATTTCTTGTAATACCACCAACCAATGGCTTATTTTTGAAAAAGAGCACTATGTGGCATCTCAAAAATATTCAAAAAATTATATGGAAGATGATTTATATAAATTTTATTGGCAGGATGATAATAATAACTTTATTGAAATTGCGGTAAAATCCATTCCAAAAATCAATGAAACTAGAATTTATTGCAAAAATGAGTTTGTTTCCTTTAAATCCAAAACAAATAAATTAATCTACACGGCATATAACAATGATAATGCCATTCCAGATAACACGTTAATGATTCGAAGCGATGCAAAAGGTTTACATTTTACAATGCAAAGACTTCCAATTTATAATATCAAAAAAAGATATTATGTAGATTTTTCAATTTGTAATTTGTTTATGAATAATATAAAATAAATTGCACTATCTTGAAATTGAATTTATAATAAATATCCATTTTGTTTGATTAATGGGATTTCTTGAGGAGTCATATTTATAAGTTGTTCGTAAGTGAATAGAAATTCTTTTTCAAAAATATCCATTCCAATATAGTAAGACAACATTATAGAATTATTGAGTTCCATAACATCTTGCATGACACTTTCAAATTTTATGTATGAAAATTCTTCAAGTCGCTCAAGAAAATAGCGAAGTGTGGAGCTTTTGTAACCCGGTTTTTCGCCATTCGTATTGATTAATATATTCCGAAGGGCAGTTTGATTCTGGTTGATTAAATATAAATCAAACAACGTGTCTTCATTTTGAATAATCGCAATATGAACTTGCTGAGCTTGATGAAATATAATATCTTTTTTCACGATTTTAAAATTTTACTATGATGCATTTAATTTTCTTGGAGGATATTTTTGAGCTAAATAAGCAAAACGTTCGATATGGTCGGGAGTCGTGCCGCAGCAGCCCCCAACAATATTAATTAAGCCTTCTTGCATAAATTGTTCCAATTGAACTTCCATATCTTGCGGCGTTTCATCATACATGCCCATTTCGTTGGGTAATCCTGCATTAGGATAACAGCTCACATAGAAAGGACTCTTTTTAGCTAAAATTTCTATATATTGTTTCATCGCCATAGCGCCCAAAGCACAATTTAAACCAATGCTAAGTAAAGGAACGTGGCTCAATGAAATTAAAAAAGCCTCGGTAGTTTGTCCACTTAAGGTACGCCCCGAAGCATCCGTGATAGTTCCCGATATCATAATTGGAATATCTAGATTTCGTTTTTCTAAAACTTCTTGAATTCCAAAAACGGCCGCTTTAGCATTGAGCGTGTCAAAAATAGTTTCAACAAGTAAAACATCAACGCCACCATCAATCAATGCTTCGGTTTGTTGGATATACGCATTTTTTAAATCTTCAAAAGTAACGGCTCGATATCCAGGACGGTTCACATCGGGAGAAATAGAAGCCGTTCGGTTTGTAGGTCCAATGGAACCCGCCACAAATCTTGGTCTTAAGGGATTTTTTTTAGTTACTTCATCACAAGCTTCTTTTGCAATTCGAGCACTTTCGAAGTTGATGTCATAAACGGCATCTTCCAATTGATAATCTGCTTGTGAAATCACATTAGCGCTAAATGTATTGGTTTCTAAAATATCGGCACCAGCGTTTAAGTATTCTAAATGAATATTTTTGATAATATCCGGTCGCGTAATCGAAAGGATATCATTATTTCCTTTGAGTGGATGGGTATGATTTTTAAATCGTTCGCCTCTAAAATCGTTTTCATCAAGCGTGTATCGTTGTATCATCGTGCCCATGGCACCGTCTAATACTAAAATACGTTCTTTTAATATTTCTTTAATGTTTGCCATATCAAAAATTTGGTTTTAAAATGCCTTTTTGGTAATAGGAATTAATTGTATCAATGACTTCCTTATCAGAGTCCGTTAAAAATAGTAAATTGATGTCCTCAGGATTTATATATTTTTCTTCGATAAGTGTATTTTTGATCCAGTCTAACAATCCTTGCCAGTAATCGGAACCATATAAAATAATCGGAACTTTGTCAATTTTTAATGTTTGTGATAGCGTTACAACCTCAAACAACTCATCTAAAGTGCCAAAACCACCTGGAAACAAAACAAAAGCTTGTGCATATTTAACAAACATAACTTTTCGTACAAAAAAGAAATTGTGATTAAATGTTTTATCAATATCTATATAATCATTTGGCTTTTGTTCATGGGGCAAAATAATATTTAATCCCACAGATTTTCCATCCGCATCTTGCGCGCCACGATTTGCGGCTTCCATTATTCCAGGTCCACCACCTGTAATAATTCCATAGCCCTCTTTACATAATTTTTGACTAAGAATTCTTGCTTTCTGATAATAAGCATGATCTTGCGGGGTTCGAGCAGAGCCAAATATTGAAATGCAAGGGCCTATTTTGGGTAGTTTTTCGAATCCTTCCACAAATTCGCTCATGATTTTAAACATTAGCCAACTCGATTCCGCTTTGAGTTCACTCCAATTTTTTTCCATAATAATTTATCTTTTGAATCGCTGTAGTATTTTTTGAATATAATTCTTGAAAAATTTAAACTGTCCAAGTGGAACACTAACTAGCAAAACGCATGCGGGCCAGATGATGGTCATTACTACGACATACAAAATGCCAAACAGCAATCCATTGGAAATTTCAAAAAGACCAAGAATCTTACGACCTAAAAATCCACAAAAACTGCCTCCAATAGCAAATGTACATATAATGAGTATTAAATTGAGGTTATTTACGCCCCATTTCTTTTTTAGTTTTTCAATCATCTTTTTAAAATTATGAGTCCATCGATTCTAATGCATACAAACAAACGATCGCTAATCGAGTATTACCATGATGAAGCATCTCTTGTGCGGCTTTATGAAACTGTAATTCTTTTTCTGATCCTTCAAATTGTTTTAAATATTGAAAACTTTCAGACTGTTTAAAGGTATCGATTTCTTCAACCGAAGGGAATGTTTGGTTTAATGCCAATTGTCCTAGATTGTTTCCAGTAAGCACACGGCTATTTCGGATGGTGTCGGATAAGGTATCTACGCCAATTCCAATATTAGCTTGAGGTTGCGCAATTTCAAACATTCGGCTTTGTTCAAGTTGTGTGTAAAATCCTGCGCCACATCTCCCGATTTGGTTCATTTTCAATGGATCAATTTTCCCATTAGCATCTAAAATTTCTTCTTTGATATGAATTTTGATGACCTCACACAAAAATATATTTCCTGCACCTCCTTCTGTTCCTAATTCTTTCACTTCGATAACCTTACATTCAAAACTAACAGGACTTTCGGCTACTCGAGGTGGCTTAACCAATTCGGAAGCAATAGGTGTAAAATGCGCTTTTTCAAATTCATTAATGCCGCGCTCAAACTCCGAACTTGCAAATGAAGTTTGGTATGCCATATCATATTCTACAATATTAATAACCACTTCGTGGGTTTCTTTGATATTTTTATAGGTATCTTTAGTTTGCCCTGTTCTTCCACTAACACTAGCTGAAAAAATCATTATTGGAGGATTCGTACTGAAAACATTAAATTGACTGTAAGGCGCTAAATTTACTCGCCCTTCAGCATCGCACGTACTGGCTAAAGCGATGGGTCTTGGAGCTACTGCGGTGAGCATAAATCCATGGATTTGGGGCAATTGAAGATCCTTTGGGTTAAATGATTGATATGTCATCAGTTTTTTATATTTTGGGATAGTCAGATTATTTTTATCATTTGATAAGCGCAAATATAATCAAATTGTGTCGATTGATTTCAAAATCCTAAAAATCTAAGAAATTTGTGTTTGACGGATTTTGCGAATTCAATATTTACGAAGTAAAAAATACTATTTATATAATTCGCAACTAATTGAATATAAATATTTTTTTATAATCAAAAAACACTCCAATCTAAAATCTAAAATCTATTGTCTAAAATCTAAAATACACTACATCGCTGAAGTAATTTTTTCGAGACTATCCACATATCGAATTAAATCTGCATTAGAATAGCGCGATTTATCCGAGTCGATATACCATTTTCCTTTTTTTTCGCCACGTTTGTAATATTCTACATAATAAGCCACCTCATTATTAAAATTCGGTATTCCAATCGTTTGGCTCGAACTGTTCCAAAGGAAATCTGGAATATTTCTGCTTAACCACCGAACTCTTTGAATTTTGCTGCTCCCATACGCATTTTGATTAAACTGTATGGGTTCCATAAATATAACGTCCACATCGGCATATAGCACACCTTCATCAACAAGTTTAAAAATCTTGGTACAATCTTTTTGGCAAGTGGCTTGATACGAACCAAAAATAAAATAATCTTTTTCAAAAATTTCTTGTTTGGCACAACCCAAACTACTTATTATGAATAAGCCAAATAGCATCTTTTTTGTCATAGATTTTCGTTTTTCAAAACAAAAATAGGTTTTTTTAATGTTGCAAGCTATTTTTTTATTCTAATTCAACGAAACTTATGTTTTTTTTAACAAGAAAAAAACAATTAATCTCAATCTCGATTTTTGATTGTAAAGAATTGTGCGCTATTAAGAAAAAAAGTTCTAAAATATAAGATTTTTTTGATAAGTGAGGGTAGTATCCCAAAAAGTGTATAAAGTTTATTTTATTTTAGTACCCACCCCTTCATATCTAGTTTCATAAATATATCCCGGTTTTTTGATATAAAGAAATTCTGATTTTACATAAATTGAGTCGTTTTTAAAATTTATAAAACAAAACTCCCAATTATTAAAGTAATTAAATGAGGCTGTAATGTTATTATAAGTCAAATCCAAGAGGGTGTCCGATTGTAAAATTCTATAAACTTTAAGATTAATACTGTTTTTATCCGTGGATTTTCTAATGTTAAACTGAAGTATTGTATCATGTTTATTATAGTCTTTTGCAACTCCATTGCCATTTATGTAGGACTCACCTTTTATAGTAACATTATAATCTCCAATTAAATTATCTCGAAAATCGTATTCTTTTTTTCCGCAACTAATAAATATTAACAAGAAGTATAAAAATAATTTTTTTTTCATATAACAAATTTTAAATTTTTAAAAAAAAAGTACTAAAAACTAATAACATGTTGAATATTTTTATCTTTAGTAATTTAATAAAGGATTTAACAATGCTATATATTATTTAATTTTAGTACCCACCCCTTCGTATCTAGTTTGATAATTATATCCCGGTTTTTTGATATAAATAAATTGTGAATTCACATAAACTGAATCGTTTTTTAAATTTATGTAACTATGTTCAAATCCATTTATGTAAATAAAGTTGGTTGAAATTTTACTATAAGTCAAATCCAAGAGGGTGTCCGATTGTAAAATTCTATAAACTTTAAGAATAATACTGTTTTTATCCGTGGATTTTCTAATTTTAAACTGAAGTATTGTATCATGTTTATTATAGTCAATTGCAACTCCATTGTCATTTATGTAGGACTCACCTTTTATAGTAACATTATAATCTCCAATTAAATTATCTCGAAAATCGTATTCTTTTTTTTCGCAACTAATCAATACAAATGCGAAGTATAAAAATAAAACATTTTTTTTCATATATCAAATTTTAAATTTAAAAAAGTACTGAAAATTAATAATACGTTGGATCTTTTTGTCATAGGTTACTTTCTTAAACAAAGTTAAGAAAGTATATTTGAACAAAATTGTTTTTTTCTTCTTTATCAACGAAACTTATGTTTAATTAAACAAAAAGATAAAATAATTGCATTTTGAATTCGTTTTAATTATAATTCAATAATGGTCTTATAAAGTAAACGAAATCAGTTTTTTGTTAACTTTGTTTAGCCGTAATTATTAATTTACGATTAACTTTGCTTTTTAATATAAAAAATCAAATGAAATTTCTAAAAAGTCCAGCGTTTTTCTTTACTTTATTTATTGTTTTACTCGTTATTGATCAATGGAGTAAAATCTACATTAAAACGAATTTTTATATTGGCCAAGAATATATCGTTTTTCCATATTGGTTTCGTATTGCATTTGTCGAAAATCCGGGTGCGGCTTTTGGTTTTGAATATGGTGGCGTTATTGGTAAATATTTGCTGACTTTTTTTAGAATCGGTATTTCCATATTTCTATTTTTCTATTTAATCAAAATTACGAAAGAGAAATTACATTGGGGTTATGTGTTTGGTATTACGTTAATCCTTTCTGGAGCTATTGGTAATGTAATCGATGGTGTTTTTTATGGGGTTATTTTTTCGGAAAGCAATATTTACAATCATACCGTGGCTCAATTTGTTCCATTTGGGCAAGGATATAGCAGTTTATTTTTAGGCAAAGTGGTGGATATGTTGTATTTCCCGATGTATAGTGCCACACTTCCCGAGTGGATTCCATTATGGGGAGGCGAATATTTCACGTTTTTTAATCCTGTTTTTAATATCGCTGATAGTTGTATTACGGTAGGTTTGGGCGTTTTACTTTTTACAATGCATAAAGTTAAAATATAGTAAATTCAAAAAGTATGAAAGGTGTAATACTTTCTGTTTTATTTGTATTGCAATTGCAGGGGCAAGATGCAATACGAAGTCAAATTGACAAAGCTTATTATTGTTCTAAATCTTGTAAATCGTTATTAGAACAAAATCTATCAGAAGGTCATAAAGCCGTTTTACTAACCCTTTCTGCAAAACATCATTCCAATCCATTTGTAAAAATAAAGCATTTTAATCAAGGAAAATCGTTGTTAGAAAAAATAATACGAGAAAATCCGACCAAAGCCGAGTGGATTTATTATCGATTTGTTATTCAATCCAACACGCCTTCGATTTTAAATTATAAGAAAAATCTGAATGAGGATCGCATTTTCTTAGAAAAAATTTTACAACAAAATGAAATCGATTCGGATTTAAAAAATCGAATTGTCATTGTGTTAAATCAAAAGCCAAAAGAACATAAATAAATAAGCGTTCTCTTTTGCTAAAGCGCCTTTAAAAAAAGACCTTATTTCTATTTCAATATTTATATATTTGTGGCCATTTAACAATTTTATAAATACTTTTTTATGTCAAATTACGATGTAGCGATTATCGGTTCAGGTCCAGGAGGTTATGTTTGTGCCATTCGATGCGCACAATTAGGAATGAAAACGGCACTAATTGAAAAATATGATACTTTGGGTGGAACGTGCTTAAATGTAGGTTGTATCCCTTCAAAAGCGATGTTGGATAGTAGCGAACATTATTTTAAGGCTAGAAAAGAATTTGATCAACACGGAATTTACTTGGATAATTTGAAAGTGGATTTACAAAAAATGATTGAAAGAAAAGCTTCTGTTGTTGATAATACTGTTAAAGGCATTGATTTTTTAATGAATAAAAATCAGATTGATGTGTTGAGAGGCGTAGGAAGTTTTGTGAATACCACTACGTTGTCCATTAAAGATAAAGACGGTAAAACGTCAGAAATACAATCGAAGCATTTTATTATTGCTACAGGTTCAAAACCAGCTTCTTTGCCATTTATAAATATTGATAAAGAGCGTATTATAACTTCTACCGAAGCTTTAAAACTTAAAGAAATTCCTAAAAATTTGTTAGTAATCGGAGGCGGAATTATTGGATTGGAATTAGGTTCGGTATACAACCGTTTAGGATCAAAAGTTACTGTTATTGAATATGCCGATAAAGTAGGCGGCGGTATGGATAGTGAAATATGTAAAGAACTTCAACGTGTTTTGAAAAAACAAGGCATGGATATCCAAACTTCTATGAAAGTGAATAAAGTAACTCGAAATGGTGATAGGATTCAAGTGGTAGCGCTTGATAGTCAAGATAAAGAAGTACAATTTGAAGGCGATTATTGTTTGGTTGCTGTAGGACGAAGACCATATAGCGAAGGATTGGGATTAGAAAATGTAAATATTATATTAGACGAGCGTCAGCGTATTCCGGTTAATAAAAATTTACAAACAGTGGTTCCTAATATTTATGCGATTGGTGATGTGATTGAAGGCCCTATGTTGGCGCATAAAGCCGAAGAAGAGGGTGTATTTGTAGCCGAACTATTAAGTGGCCAAAAACCACATATAAATCATCATTTAATTCCAGGTATTGCTTATACTTGGCCTGAAGCGGCTGGGGTAGGGTACACTGAAGATGCACTTAAAAAAGAAAATATTCCTTATAAGTCGGGTAAATTTCAATTTAAAGCGAGTGGAAAAGCAAGAGCAGCCAACGATACCGATGGATTTATCAAAGTGCTTGCACATAAAGAAACGGATGAGATTTTAGGCGTTCAGATGTTGGGCGCAAGAACGGCAGATATGATTATGCAAGCAGCAATTGCTATGGAATTTAGAGCTTCCGCCGAAGATATTGGAATGGCTTGTTTTGGGCATCCAACATTTTCCGAAGCGTTTAAAGAAGCTTGTTTGGCCGCATCTGCTAATCGTGCCATTCACGCATAGTTTTGTTTCTTAAAAAAAAATACATTTTCGAATCTTTTGGATTCCTTTTTACAATCTAAAATAATAATAAATAAATATGTTATCTGTTCAAAATTTAAGCCTGCAATACGATAAAAGAGTTTTGTTTGACGATGTTAATCTTAATTTTTCTAAAGGGAATTGTTATGGTGTAATTGGAGCGAATGGTGCTGGCAAATCGACTTTTCTAAAAATATTGAGTGGCGAAATTGATGCGACTAAAGGTAAAATAGAAATTACTCCTGGTGAGCGTATGTCGGTTCTGAAACAAAATCATTCCGCTTACGATTCATTTACGGTTTTAAACACCGTTATGATGGGAAATACAGTCCTTTGGGATATTATGCAAGAAAAAGATGTTTTGTATGCTAAAGAAGATTTTTCGGATGCAGATGGAATTAAAGCGGCGGAATTAGAAGAAAAGTTTGGTGAAATGGACGGCTGGATGGCCGAAAGTAATGCGGCAGAACTTTTAAGCAGTTTGGGCGTAAAAGAAGAATGGCATTACAGTTTGATGAGCGAATTAGAAGCCAATCAAAAAGTAAGGGTTTTATTAGCGCAAGCATTATTTGGAAACCCTGATATCTTATTGCTGGATGAGCCTACCAATGATTTGGATGTAAAAACAATTGCTTGGTTAGAGGATTTTTTAGCAGATTTTCAAAATACGGTGATTGTTGTATCGCACGACAGACACTTTTTAGATATGGTTTGTACACATATTTGTGATATAGACTATAAGAAAATTTCAATTTATACTGGTAACTATTCATTTTGGTATCAAGCAAGTCAGTTAGCTTCAAGACAACGCGCAGATAAAAATAAAAAAGCAGAGCAAAAACGTGAGGAGTTATTAGATTTTATTAGACGATTTTCGGCTAATGCTTCTAAATCGAGACAAGCCACATCAAGAAAGAAAGCTTTAGAAAAATTAAATATAGATGAAATTCAACCTTCGAGTCGAAGATATCCAGGTATTATTTTCCAGCAAGAACGCGAAGCGGGTAATCAAATCTTAGAAATCAAAGATTTAAAATCTTCAAGTGAAGAAAAAATGTTATTTCATAAATTAGATATTCAAGTAAATAGAGGCGATAAGATTGCTGTTATTTCGGATGATAGTTTGGCAGTAAAACATTTTTATGAAATTATTGCAGGAGAACGTGAACCTGAAGCGGGAAGTAGCACTTGGGGACAAACGATTAAACATGCTTATTTACCTTCAAATAACGAAAAATACTTTACCGATTCATTAAATTTAGTAGATTGGTTACGACAATTTAGTAGTAATACCGATGAAAATTATATCCGTGGATTTTTAGGTAAAATGTTGTTTAGTGGTGAAGATGTATTTAAAAAATCAAGTGTTCTTTCGGGAGGCGAAAAAGTGCGTTGTATGCTTAGTCGTATGATGATGGCGTCGGCAAATGTTTTAATTTTAGAAGAGCCTACAGGTCACTTAGATTTGGAGAGTATCACAACTTTAAATGAAAGCTTGACCGATTTCAAAGGAACGATTTTATTTACATCTCAGGATCATCAGTTTACACAAACGATTGCTAATCGAATTGTTGAGATAACCCCTAAAGGATGCATTGATAAGTTGATGACCTATGATGAGTATATCTCAGATGCTGGCGTTCAGCAATTAAGAGAACAAATGTATAAATAACACGAATTTGATAGAAAATCTATTTGCTACGATTAAATTATTGAGTTGGTTCCAGTTTTTAATTCGCTGGTTAATCAAAGCAATTAAATGGTTTTTTATTATAAGTGTCGTTTCGGTTATCTTTTTTAGATTTTTTCCCGTTCCAATTACGCCATATATGATTTTCAATCTTCCAACGCAAATGTTAGAAGAAAATCGCAAATTTCGTATTAAGAAAGATTGGGTTTCCATTGATGAAATGTCTTTATATTTACCAAAAGCTGTAATGGCCACCGAAGACCAAAAGTTTTATAATCATTGGGGATTTGATGTAGAAGCGATTCAAAAAGCGATAAAAAATAACGAAAAGGGTAAAAGAATCAAAGGCGGAAGCACGATTTCTCAACAAACCGCAAAAAATGTATTTTTGTTGCATCATCGTAGTTATATCAGAAAAGGACTCGAAGCTTATTTTACCGTTTTAATTGAACTTTTTTGGAGCAAAGAACGCATTTTGGAAGTTTATTTAAATGTGATTGAATTTGGAGATGGAATATATGGCGCTCAAGCGGCTTCAAAGCATTTTTTTAATAAAAATGCAAAAGATATAACAAGGAATGAAGCGGCACTTTTAGCGGTTGTTTTACCTAACCCGTTAAAATATAAGGTAGATAACCCAAGCAAATATGTTTTAAAAAGAAAAAAGTGGTGCGTTCGGCAGTTAAAATATATACGTTAGGTAAAATAATTTTAATTTCAATAACTTTGGCATGAACTTTGATATTTGTTAATTGTTAATCTTTTAATAGTTAAAAATATGAACAATTTATTAGGAAAAATTATACTAACCTTGTCGTTGTTGATTAGTATCAATTTGTTTTCTCAAGTAAAAATGGGAGAGAATCCAAACGTAATAGAAAAAGGTGCGTTGCTTGAATTAGAATCAACAAACAAAGTATTACGAGTTACTCGAATTCAAAATATTGGTGATACTTCCATATTGTTGGGTAAAAAGTCAGGTATGGTGGTTTATATCGAATCTGAAAAGTGTTTGTTTCAATCAGACGGAAATTCATGGAAAAGTTTATGCGAGAATATTAAAGCAAATGGCAAAAGCGTAACAAGCGGTTCATTAATACTAGTTTCAGGAAAACCAAATGCAGCAGTTTTAGACTCGATTCATATTGATTTAAATATTAAACAATTGAAAGATTCAATGGCAAAATGGATGAGTACCAATCCTATTATTGATAGTATGATGGCTAATATTATTGTTGGTAATGGTTTAACTAAAAATCCTTTAAATAATAGTATTGAATTAGGTGGCGTATTAACAAAACCTACAATTATTTCAACGAACTCTACAAATACATTTGCTTTAACGGGTTTAACAGATGGTGTTTTATCAAATAATATACTTATTCAAGATCCTACAACAGGGGTAATCAGAAAAATTTCATCTTCTACGTTTGCAAATGGAATGATTGATAGTGTGCTTAAAAGTACTAAGTTTTCGGATAGTGTAGTTCGAATCGTTTCTACGAATTCGGTTATTATAAAAAATCTAAGAGATAGTGTTGTTACAAGTAAGATTTTTAAGGATAGTGTAACAAGTATTGTTTCTAAAAATACAGAAATTATTAAAAATATTACAGATAGTATAGAAAAACGAATTCAGAATGGTGAAATCACAGGAAACGACTTGACGAGTGGTAGTCCAACAATTATCAGTGTGACTGGTGGCGCTGGAGCTACATTGCTTGACGCTGTAGTTAATATTAATATGAATAATTTAGTAGATAGCGTGCTTAGAAATAATAAATTTAAAGATAGCGTAGTTAGCATTGTTTCTACAAATACGACAATCATTAAAAATTTAAGAGACAGTATCATTACAAGCAAGATTTTCAAAGACAGTGTAACAAGTATCGTTTCTAAAAATACAGAAATTATTAAAAGTATAACGGATAGTATTGAGAAACGAATCCAAAATGGAGAAATTAGTGGAAATAATCTTACTTCAACAAGTCCAAATGTTATTTCAATTACGGGAGGCGCTGGAGCAACGTTATTAAATGCAGCTATTAGTATAAATGTGAAAAATATTACAGACAGTGTTGTTTCTTCTTCAATATTTAAGGATAGTGTTTCAAGTATTGTTTCAAAAAATACTACTATAATCAATAATATAACAGATAGTATTGAAAAGAAAATCCAAAATGGAGAAATTTCAGGTAAAAATATGACAAGCGGAAGCTTGGTTTCATTAACAGGAACTCCTGCTGGATCTTTATTGCAAGATGTTAAAATTGATATCGATGCTAAAAAGATGAAAGATAGTATTGCCTCTTGGATTAATGATAAACCAATTTCAGATAGTATTTCAAAATTTGTTTCTACAGATACAACAATAGTTAAAAGTTTGAAAGATAGTATTTTTACAAGCTCACGATTTACGGATAGTATTAAGTCAATTGTTTCAAACAACACAACAATTATCAACAACATTACAGATAGTATCGAAAAGAAAATTCAAAATGGTGAAATTTCTGGAAATGACTTAAAGAGTTCAAAAGGAATTATCGTAACAGGTGGAAATGGTTCGACTTTATTAGATGTAGATTTAAGATTGGATTCATCAGCAGTTGCTAAAATGGTAACAGAAAGCCCAGTTAAAGATAGTATTTTAACTACAATTTCTAAAAACATCAACAATTCGCCATTGAAAGATAGTATTTACGGAAGTAAATCATTCAAAGATAGCGTTACGAATATTGTTTCAAAAGATACCACGATTATCAATAACATTACCGATAGCATCGAAAAGAAAATCCAAAACGGACAAATTTCAGGAAAAAATATGACAAGCGGAAGCTTAGTTTCATTGACAGGAACACCAGCAGGATCTCTTTTACAAGATGTAAAAATTGATATCGATGCGACAAAGATGAAAGATAGTATTGCCTCTTGGATTAATGATAAGCCAATTTCAGATAGTATTTCAAAATTCGTATCTACAGACTCTACCATCATCAAAAGTATGAAAGATAGTATATTTATGAGTTCAAGATTTACGGACAGTATTAAATCAATCGTATCTAATAATACAACTATAGTAAATAACATTACCGATAGTATCGAAAAGAGAATCCAAAATGGCGAAATTTCTGGAAATGACTTAAAGAGTTCAAAAGGAATTATCGTTACAGGCGGAAATGGTTCAACGTTATTAGATGTAGATTTACGATTGGATTCTTCAGTGATTGCTAAAATGGTTACAGAAAGCCCAGTTAAGGATAGTATTTTAACGACAATTTCTAAAAACATCAACAATTCACCTTTGAAAGACAGTATATACGGAAGTAAATCATTCAAAGATAGCGTTACGAATATTGTTTCAAAAGATACCACGATTATCAATAATATAAGAGACAGTATTTTGTCTAGCCAAAGTTTTAAAGATTCTTTAGTTAAAGTAATGAAAGACAGTACTACAAATGTATTGAGTTATAATAAAGCGACTCAAATATTAACAAGTACTGTAAATGGAAAAACGGATACCACATTGATTTTTACGGCTTCAAAAGATTCAACAATTGCTAGAAATGGTCTTACTCAAATTAAAGATACTGTTGAATTAGGAGGCACTTTAATCAAACCTACAACTATTGCAACTTCTGCTACCAATACATTATCTATAGCGGGTCTTCAAAGTGGTAACAAATCAGATAGTATCATGACCGATTCTGCTGGTGTGGTTCGTCATCGTTCTTTAACTTCAATTTTAACTCCAAATTGGATTGAAATTACGTCAAACTATACCGTACAAGATGAAAATATAGTTTTATTTACAGGTACAAGTAATTCCACGTTAACATTACCGTCTGCGGCTGCAAATCCTGGTCGAGTGATCCAAATTTTAAATTATGCTCCTGAAGGAAGTGTTGTTAATCTTACAATGAGTCCTGCTTTAAGAGATTTAGGAAGTGATACTGGTTCGGTATTGTCAAATCAGTTACATTATTCTGGAGGGAACTTAGGTTCTTCTGGAGGAAATACTTTAAAGATTTTCTCAAATGGAACCAGCTGGTTTAAATTGAGCAACTAATATTAAATAAAAAAAGCTACCCATTGGGTAGCTTTTTTTTATTGTAAGCTTTTTTATAGAATTTGATTAGTTGGTAATATTTGGAAATTTCGTATTTCAAATAAATTATTTTGTGTGATTTCTAAAAGTTTTTCATCATGCGTATTGATGAGGATTGTTTTTTCATTCCCATACTTTTTAACCAATCTAATGAATTCATTTTTATGTGTTCTGTCTAAAAATGTTGTTGGCTCATCTAAAAGCATGCATTCTGTATTTCTAGAAAATGCACGAGCTAAAAAAATCCATTGTTTCTCACCTTCACTAAGTGAACTCATTTCTCGATTTAAATAGTCTTCTAATTTAAAATCTTGAATAACTTTTTCGGAATATTCCATATCTATAGACGAAAAATCAAAAACTTCTTTTACTTTTATCAAAATATTTGGCTGAGAAGCACTACATAAAGAAAAAATTAAAGAACGATCGATAATCGACAATTCTTTTATGTTTTTATTATTTATAAAGATATTACCTTCATAATTAGTGATATCTCCAAGTAAAAATTTAAAAAAAGTACTTTTTCCGACTCCATTATCTCCAAAAATTAATGATATTTCATTTGATTTAAAATCGATATTTATGTTTTTAAATATTTCTTTAGTTTTATATTTAAATGACAAGGATTTGATTTCTAGTTTCATATTGGATTGTTTTTGAAATTCGTTAATAAATTTTGATGTTGCTCTTTAATTCCATGCCATCCTTGTAAACCTCCACTATGAATAGCAATATGTTTTTTGTTTGAATCGATTAGGCCTTTTTTATAATCTTCTATAATTCCATAAATCATTTTCCCAGTATATATTGGGTCTAACCAAATTTCAAACTCGGAATAAAATTGATCTAAAAACGCTAAGTATGATGGATTTACTTTTGCATATCCTCCAAAATTGTAGTCAAAAATTAAGTGATTATTATTGATATTATTAAACTTATTTTTCAATTCATAATCATTTAATGCGGCGTATATTCGTAGATCTTTGTCAAAATATTCTGAAATACTTTCAGCAGTTCCTCCCGTTCCTGCGGCCGTGGAGATAATTTCAAAATTGTAGTTTTGAAATCCAATTATAAGTTCTTTATAACCCAAATGTGCAAATGAATTACTTCCACCTTCCTCAATAAAAAAAACGTTTTCATATGAATTCAAAATGGACTCTAATATTTCATTTTTTTGTTCTTTTAATTTATTTTTATCAATAAAATGAATAGGAATGTTGTTTTTTTGAAGGGATTTTAATGTGTATCCGTATTCTTTTGGCGCACTTCCTTTTACAATAGCGATGACATTAATGTCAAAAAGTTTTGGAATATGGCTTGCTGCATATAAGTGATTGGAATAATTACCTCCAATAGTTAAAATATTTTTGATTTGATTTTTTCTACAATACATAATACTTCCGTATAATTTTCTTGTTTTATTACCACTAATTTTGGGATTGTCATAATTATCAAGATAAATGTAAAAATTGGAAGCCTCAATTCCAAATTTCTTTAAATCAATAGAAATACAATTTTTTGAATTAAATTCAAGTTGAAAATCAAACATAATATTACAAATATAATATATTTTGTCTTTATAAGATTTAAGTTTTCATTTATTTTCAAATACTAAAAATCATTAAATTTAAATAAATAAAGATTCAATTATTTTTTTTTTTGCATTTTTACGTATCAAAATTTTAGATAGATGAACTTTTTAAGAAAAAAATTACTAGTTTTTGTTGTATTAATTAGTACTGTTTTTTTGATTTCAGCCAATCAGGCTGTGGACTATTTTGAATTATCCAAAAATATAGATATTTTTGTTTCTATTTTTAAGGAAATAAATGTTTATTACGTCGATAAAATTGATCCTAGCGCTACAATACGCAAAGGAATTGATGCGATGTTGGAAGATTTAGATCCTTATACCGAATTTTACAGTGAAGCCGAAACAGAAGCTTTTCGAGCCGAAACATCCGGTAAATATGGTGGCGTAGGAGCTGTAATTGGACAAAGAGGTGATTATGTTTTTATTGATGATCCTTATGAAGATATGCCTGCATACAAAGCGGGGCTTCGTATTGGCGATAAAATAGTGGAAATTGATGGAAAGTCAATGAAAAGTAAAAATAGTTCCGATATTAGTAAACTATTAAAAGGAGCTGCAAATACAAAAGTAAAAGTGACCATTCAACGTTTACAAGCCGATGGGAGTGAAAAGAAAATGGATTTTGAAATCACGCGAGCTGAAATTAAATTAAAGACGATTCCATATTCAGGTATGGCAGCGCCAAATATTGGATATATCGCTCTAAGTAGTTTTACTGAAAATTGTGGAAATGAAGTTAGGGAAGCATTTAAAGAATTAAAAAAGAAAAATAATTTAAATGGAATTATCTTAGATTTAAGAGGAAATCCAGGTGGTCTTTTAAATGAAGCGATTAATTTGAGTAATTTGTTTTTAGATCAAGATTTAGAGATTGTAAGTACTCGAGGCAAAATTGAAGAATGGAATAAAACATATCGAACACAACAACGTCCTGAAGATAGTAAAATTCCAGTTGTGGTTTTAACAAGTGGTTCTTCGGCTTCGGCTTCTGAAATTGTTGCAGGCGCGATTCAAGACTATGATCGCGGTATTATTGTTGGAGGAAAAACATTTGGTAAAGGTTTGGTTCAACAAGCAAGACCATTGCCATACAATACTCAAGTTAAAATTACTACTTCAAAATATTATATTCCGTCGGGAAGATGTATCCAAGCGATTAACTATGCCGAAAAAAATCCAGATGGCAGTGTTAAGAAAATTCCGGATTCATTAAAAATGGCATTTAAAACCAAAGGTGGACGTGTTGTTTATGATGGTGGTGGTATCGATCCAGATATTAAAACCAAAAAAGAGTATCTTCATGACGTAACGATTGCGTTAATGACACAAGGTGTTATATCGGATTTTGCTAATGAATTTGTTTTGAAAAATCAAAAACCATCCAATGCCGTTTCTTTTAATTTTGGTGAAAGTGATTATGAAAAATTTATTCAATTTTCTAAAAATAAAAAATTTGAATATGATTCAGAATTAGAAAAATCGATTAAGAAAATTAAAGAAGTAGCCGAAGAAGATAAAAGCCTTGATTTAATCAAAAGTCAATATGAAGCTTTGATTCAAAAAGTGAAGGATTCAAAACAAGAGCAGTTAAAAATTAACAAAAAGGAAATTTCAGAATTGCTTGAAAATGAAATAATTCGTAGATATTATAATCGTACTGCAGTTATTGAAAGAAGTTTTATTCATGATGAAGATGTAAAAGCAGCAATTCGTTTAATCAATACACCTTCAGAATATAGCAAAATACTTAAAAAATAGTTTTAGATATTATAAAAAATTAGATTGTTCATTTTTTAGAATTTCGCCTACCAAAAAAATACTTCCTGTAATAATCAATAAGTCATCTTCATTAATGATTTCTATACCTTTATTATAAGCTTCTTGTGCTATTGGAAAATCAAATATGACCTTTTGTCCTTGTGATATAAATATTTGAGAAAGTGTTTTTGCATCTAATGCTCGAGGTACATCGGCTTGGGTAATAATATAATTTGCGTTTTGAGGAAGTAGTTTTGAAACGGTTTCAACATCTTTGTCATTAACCGCACCAAAAATGATATACAAATTTTGGTATGAATAATTCGAAATGGTTTCGTTTAATTTTTTAATTCCATCTTCGTTATGCGCCGTTTCAAAAAATACGTTACTCCTTTTTGGATGTGGCATCCAACGTCCCATAAAATGAGTATTTTTATAAAAATTTTCTATTCCTTTTGAAATAATTTCTGGATGATTAGATAAGTCTAAAAGTTGATTTTTTTGAAGATAAGCATACGCTGATAATACCGTTCTAATATTTATTTGATGGTATGAAGCACCAAAATATAACTTGTTTATATATACTTTAATTTCCTTATTTTCCATTTCATAAAACGAATTCTTTTCAAATATTGAAAATTCGTTTTCGGCCCATAAAATTTTAGATGCGGTTAAATTTGCTTTTTCTTCAAATACGTTTTGTACGGATTTTTCTTGTTTTTCACCAATAATAACATGCGTATTTGATTTGATAATACCCGCTTTTTCAAATGCAATCGCATCAAGCGAATTGCCTAAAATGGCCATATGGTCAAAACCAATATTAGTGATTATAGAAAGGATCGGATTAATGATATTTGTACTGTCTAATCGGCCACCGAGTCCTACTTCAATACAAGCAATGTCTACTTTTTGAAATCGAAAATAATCAAAAGCCATAGCTACCGAAAGTTCAAAATACGAAGGTTGGATTTCTGTAATCTTTTCTTTCATTTTTTCAATAAACTCAATTACAAATTCTTTTGAAATATATGAATTTCCAATTTTGATGCGTTCTCTATAATCAATTAAATGTGGACTGCTATAAATGCCAACTTTTAAGCCATTTTCAATCAATAAAGAGGCAAGATAATGCGTTGTAGAACCCTTTCCATTCGTTCCACCAATATGTATGGATTTAAAAGTATCTTGCGGATTACCAAGATGTTCGCAAAGTATTTTAATATTCGTTAAATCTTTTTTAAACGCACTTGCTCCTTGCCGCCAAAACATAGGTAAATGGTTAAATATATATTTTTCTGTTTCTTGATATTGCTGTTCTAAATTCATTTTTTTGTGCAAATTTATAGAATTTCTAATCTGAAATATTTTAAAATATTAAACTTATGTTTTTAAAAACAAATGCGCTTTTTTATAATCAGGGAAGTGTTTAGACACCAAATGCCAAAATCGTTTTGAATGATTTAATTCTTCGAGATGACATAATTCATGAATAATGACATAATTTATGATCCATAATGGTTTCAAAGCCAGTCGAATAGTAAATATTAATTCGCCTTTATTGCTGCAGCTGCCCCATTTAGAAGACACGTTTTTAACAGATAATGAAGATATTTTTTTATTAATAGTATTTTGATTTATTATTGGAATATTTATTTGTAACCAATTATGGAAATACGGCGCTATCGTCTGATAAAGTATTTTTTCAATGGTTTCAAAATCATTTTCGGAATGAATATATAGATGGATTTCATTTTGTATTATTTCACCGAATTGCTTTTTGATACCTAAATGAAAATGTAAAACAAACGTGATTCCAATTAGTTGAATTTCTTGCAAATGAAAATAAGCGTTTCTTTTGATTTTTATTTCTTTGCGATTTCGGATTTTGTTTTCGGCCCAATGTATCATTTTTTGTATTTCAGATGCTTGGAGCGCGGTGTCAAACAAAATAGGAATACGGATATTTATAGATTTTTTAGTAATACTACATCGAACGCCGTTTCGATGTTCAATAAAGATATGCAACGGATATTCGATGCCATTAATATTGAGAACTTGAACCTTTTTTTGTGCAATTTTCACCAAATGAAAAATATATTAAATGATGATTTTACCATCGCGCATTTCGATTAATCGATCGCTCATTTGTGCCAATTCTTTATTATGCGTAACAATAAGAAAGGTATACCCAAAATCATTTTTAAGCATTTTAAACAATTCATGAAGTTCAAATGCATTTTTAGAATCTAGATTGCCGCTAGGTTCATCTGCAAAAATGAGCTTAGGATTATTGATTAATGCACGCGCTACGGAAACACGCTGCTGTTCGCCACCACTTAATTCCGAAGGCTTGTGATGCATTCGTTCTGAAAGTCCTAATCGTTGAAGCCATTCTTTTGCCGATGTTTCATATTCTTTTGGATTCCGATTACCAATAATTGCAGGCAAACATACATTTTCAAAAGCGGAAAATTCGGGTAATAGATTATGGTTTTGAAAAACAAAACCAAGTTTTTGATTTCTAAAAAGCGCTAAATTAGTGTCGTTAAATTTAGATATATGTTCTTCTTCGATAAAAATATCACCAGAAGTAGGGTGTAAAAGCGTACCTAGAATATGTAAAAGTGTACTTTTACCTGCTCCCGAAGCACCAACAATACTGGTAATAACGCCTCTTTCAATTTCGATATTTGGAACATTTAAAACTTCAAGGTTTTCATATTTTTTGCTAATATTTTTTCCTACAATTAAAGCACTCATCAAAATTTTATATATACTTTTAAAATATTTCCACAATAATAGCGAAAAAAAATTATCTTCGCGTTCTAAAATTATAACTTTAATTCCAAACAAATTAATATGAATTTACACGAACATCAAGCAAAAGAACTTTTAAGTAGTTATGGCGCTCCAATCCAAAGAGGTATTGCAGCAGAATCGGTAGAAGATGCAGTAAAAGCAGCACATGACCTAACCGCTCAAACGGGTACGCAATGGTATGTTGTTAAAGCCCAAGTTCACGCTGGAGGAAGAGGAAAAGCAGGTGGTGTAAAATTAGCAAAAAATATAGATGAGTTAAAACAAAAAGCTACAGACATTTTGGGAATGACGTTAGTAACGCCTCAAACATCGGCTGCTGGTAAAGTTGTACATCGTATTTTAGTTGCAGAAGATGTATATTATGGAGATCAAGAAAAAATAAAAGAATTTTATATTTCAATACTTTTAGATCGTGGAACGAAAAGAAATGTAATTATTTATTCTACTGAAGGTGGTATGGAAATCGAAGAAGTTGCAGAACACACTCCAGAGAAAGTACACAAAGAGTTTATTGACCCAATGTTAGGATTACAAGGTTATCAATGTCGTAAAATTGCGTTTAACTTAGGTTTGGAAGGCGCTGCTCACAAAGCGATGGTGAGCTTTATTGATAAAGTTTATAAAGCATATATGGGTGCAGATTGCTCTATGATTGAGATTAATCCTTGTTTAAAAACTTCGGATGATAAAATTTTGGCAGTTGATGGTAAGATTGCATTAGATGATAATTCTTTATTCCGTCATCCAGATTTAGAAAGTTTGCATGACAAAAGAGAGTTGGATCCAATGGAAGTAGAAGCGCAAAGTTATGATTTAAATTATGTAAAATTAGATGGTAATGTAGGGTGTATGGTTAATGGTGCAGGTTTAGCAATGGCTACAATGGATATCATCAAACTTAGTGGTGGCGAACCAGCAAATTTCTTAGACGTAGGAGGAACTGCAAATGCCGAGCGTGTAGAAAAAGCATTCCGTATTATTTTGAAAGATCCTAATGTAAAAGCGATTTTAGTAAATATTTTTGGAGGTATTGTTCGTTGCGATCGAGTAGCGCAAGGTATTGTAGATGCTTATAAATCAATTGGAGAAATACCAGTAGATATTATCGTTCGTTTACAAGGAACTAATGCTGAAGAAGGGAAACGAATTATTGAAGAAAGTGGCTTAAAAGTTAAAGGCGCTATCTTGTTAAAAGAAGCTGCTGATGCGGTTAAAGCGGTAATTTAATTTTATTATTAATCAAATATTTTAAAGAGGTATTCGTTTTTAGGATACCTCTTTTTTTTTAAATATATTTTTTTATGATTATAGACCATATCGGAATTGCTGTAAAGGATATTGAATCTGCAAAATTAATGTATTCAAAAATACTTAATGCGGCGCCTTACAAAGAAGAAATTGTTGAAGAACAAGGTGTTCATGTTGTTTTCTTCAAAAGTGGTAAAGAAACGAAAGTAGAATTGTTGCAAGGGTTGCATTCTGAATCACCAATTTCTAAATATATTGAGAAAAAAGGGGAAGGTTTTCATCATGTGGCTTATTTGGTAGAAGATATTAATAAAGAAATTGAACGCATGATTTCAGAGGGCTTTCAACCTTTACAAGAAAAACCCAAAAAAGGTGCAAATAACAAAATGGTATTTTTCTTTCATCCAAAATCAACAGGAGGCACACTCATCGAATTGTGTATGCCAATTGCTTAAAATCAATAAACTAAAGTCCTTATCTAAGGAACTTCAACGGCATTTAAGATTTCGGTAATAATCTGATCTTGAGTAATATTTTCGGCTTCGGCTTCGTATGTTAAGGCAATTCGATGTCTTAAAATGTCATAACAAACACTTCTCACATCTTCTGGAATCACATAACCTCTTCGTTTCATAAATGCTTGTGCTTTACTTGCTAAAGCTAAATTAATGGTAGCTCGAGGAGATGCTCCACAAGAAATAAAATGTTTTATTTTTTCTAATTGATGGTCTTCGGGGAAACGCGTAGCAAAAACAATATCAACAATATATTGTTCGATTTTCTCATCCATATAGATATTTCGAACAATTTCTTGAGCCTTTTGAATAGTTTCTTTCGAAATAACCGCATCAATTTTGGATTTATACGTTCCAGACTGTCTTTTCAAAATTTCAAGTTCTTCCGTTTTTGTTGGATAATTCACAATGATTTTCATCATAAAACGATCTAACTGTGCTTCAGGTAAAGGATACGTTCCTTCTTGTTCAATGGGGTTTTGAGTTGCTAAAACTAAAAATGGTTCATCGAGTTTAAAAGTATTTTCGCCAATGGTAACTTGTTTTTCTTGCATTGATTCTAACAAAGCGGATTGAACTTTGGCTGGAGCTCTATTGATTTCATCCGCCAAAACAAAGTTTGAAAATATTGGCCCTCGTTTTACTTTAAAATCACTCTCTTTTTGATTATAAACCATCGTTCCTAAAATATCAGCTGGTAATAAATCGGGAGTAAATTGTATACGGCTAAATTGACATGCAATCGCATCTGAAATACTCTTTATTGTAAGGGTTTTTGCTAAACCGGGTAAACCTTCCAATAAAATGTGACCATTAGATAATAAAGCCAAAAGTATTTTGTCAACCATTTCTTGTTGACCAATAATTACTTTATTGAGTTCTCTTTGAAGTACTTCAAGAAAAAGACTCTCTTTATTTACAATTTCATTTAATTCTCTAATATCCATATTTATAGATTTTCAATTTTTATGCAAATATATATGTTTTCGATGCTTACAAATTTTAAAAATAATTAAAAAATTCAAGAATGATTTATAAAATGTATTTTTCAATGTTAAAAATTAGAAAAAAATAATCAAAACTCATAATATTTCATTTATTTTCTTTTCTATTTGGTTTTAAATTGTATATTTGCACAATTATACAATAAAGGAAAAATATTTATAAAATCATGAAATACCTATCAATACTAGCTGTTATATTTTTTGCATCAGTTAATGCACAATCATACAATAAAAAAGATGTTATAAAAGAATTGAAAAGTCTTCAAAAGAGTCCTGAATCATATTTTAATATGAAACAAGAACAACAAAGAGCTACCGAAGAATTACAAAGTAAAATTAGCGAATCTAAAACAAAAATAAGTGATTTGATGACCGAATTATCTGAAAAAGATAAAGCTATCGAAGAGCTTAAAAGAGAAAATGATAAATTGAAAGAAGAAAAAAGTAATTTGTCTTCAAATTCAGGCAACTCAAATTCTTTGGGTACTCAAAATGTAAATTCACCGTATCGTGTTCAAATAGGACGTTTTAGTTCGTATTCGATGAATAGCTATTTAAATAATCCAAAAGCTATTGTTTTCTCAAATGATGGAACAAGCAATGTTTATGAAATTGCAGGATTTAATAATGCCGATGATGCATTTAATATGAGTCAAGAATTGAGAAGATTAGGGATTAATGGTTCGTTTGTAACGAAATATAATAATAATATGAGAGATCGTTCTTTTGATTATATGAGAGAAAATCCAAATGCTATGGTTAGATATGGTAGTAATTCAAAAAATGCTTCTTCGGCATCAATGTCCTATCCTAATTCTCCAACGTATAATCAAAATGCTTCTTCGGCTCCATCGCAAAATTATGCAATGCCAAGCAATCCATCAAGTTATTCGCCACCTAGAACGCCAGCTGCTCCGGTTTCAACGCCACCAAGCGCTCAGCCTGTAATTAAAAAATCAAGCGGCAATCTTGTTATCGAAGATTAATTTTTTTTTCAAAAAAAAATCTTTTTGGAATCCTGTTTTCAGTTTTGCTTTTCAAAATAAGCAAATCTGGGTAGTGGATCATATCGATCTTACGCACATCCCCGCCAAAAAGTTTATCGTTTATACTTTTAATCCTCAGAAATTTCAAGATTTTTTTGTTGAAATTGGAAAAATTGAAAAGCCCAAAAAAATAATTTTATTTGTTGAAAATTATAGTTTTTTTACAGAATATTTAAATGTATTTTTTAAAAGAATTGTTGCGGCAGGTGGTATTGTTCGAAATGAAAATAATGCAATTTTGCTTATGTATCGAAAGCAAAATTGGGATTTGCCAAAAGGTAAAATTGAAAAAGGAGAAACCATAATCCAAGGTGCCAAAAGAGAAGTTGAAGAAGAAACAGGTATTACTGTAGATGAGGTATATCAAAAGCCATTTATAACCACCTACCATGCCTATATTGAAAATGAAAAGTATATTTTAAAAGAAAATATTTGGTTTTTAATGAAGTCCCATTCAAAATATTTATTGACTCCTCAAATTGAAGAAGAAATCGAAGACTTACAATGGGTAAATATTGAAAATATAAGTAATTTTATGAAAAATAGTTACCCATCTATTCAAAGAATATTAAATCAATACTTAGCTAAATAGCATCTAATTTGAATCTTTGTAAAGGCATTTGAATAAAAATAGCTATATTTGCGCGGAAATAAACAATAGTTTTCACAAATGGAATTTCCAAATAAAATCAAGCAATTCGGCTTAACTTTTGATGATGTTTTATTAATCCCAGCGCATTCAAAAGTATTACCAAGACAAACAATTTTAAAAACACGAGTATCTAGAAATATTCATATAAATATTCCTTTTGTTTCTGCAGCAATGGATACTGTTACGGAATCCGACTTAGCTATAGCGATTGCACGAGAAGGTGGTATTGGTTTCTTGCACAAAAATATGTCGATTGAACGACAAGCGGAGGAAGTTCGAAAAGTAAAAAGAGCAGATAGTGGATTAATTTTGGACCCAATTACTTTAAGTCCGAGTCAATCAGTTAGAGAAGCCCTTCGTTTAATGCAAGAAAATAAGATTGGTGGTATTCCTGTAGTAGATAGTAATAATATTCTTCAAGGTATTGTAACCAATCGTGATTTGAGATTTGAAACCAATATGGATAAACCACTCAAGGAAGTGATGACTACCGAAAATCTTATTACTGCTGATGAAAGCACGGATTGGGAAAAAGCGGAAGAAATTTTAAAGCAGTTTAAAATTGAAAAATTACTTATTTGTGATTCAAATAAAAAATTAAAAGGTTTAATTACCTATAAAGATATCATGAAAGTGAAAAATCATCCGATGTCAAGCAAAGATGCTTTCGGAAGATTATTGGTTGGAGCTGCAATTGGTGTCAATTCAAGTATTTTTGATCGTATTGATGCATTAATTGCCGTAGGCGTAGATTTAGTTTGTATCGATACCGCTCATGGACATAGTCAAGGGGTATTGGATACGATCAAAGAAGTTAAAACTCGTTATCCAAAACTAGATGTTGTTGCTGGAAATGTGGCGACAAAAGAAGGTGCACAAGCATTGATTGATGCGGGTGTTGATGGCGTAAAAGTAGGTGTAGGTCCAGGTTCGATTTGTACTACAAGAGTTATCGCTGGGGTAGGCGTACCTCAATTAAGTGCGATTATGTTAGCCGCCGAAGCTTGTGAAAAAGCAGGAATTCCATTAATAGCTGATGGTGGTATTCGTTATACCGGCGATGTAGCTAAAGCTATTGCTGCTGGTGCTGATGCTATAATGGCAGGTTCTATTTTTGCGGGTGTTGATGAATCTCCTGGAGATACGGTTTTGTTTGAAGGCCGAAAATTTAAAACATATAGAGGCATGGGCTCTATTGAGGCTATGGCCGAAGGTTCAAAAGATCGATATTTCCAAGATGCCGAAGATGATATTAAAAAATTAGTTCCTGAAGGCATTGTGGGTCGCGTACCTTATAAAGGGCTTCTTAAAGAAGTGGTGTATCAATATGTTGGAGGACTTAAAGCCAGTATGGGATATTGTGGAGCACCAGATATTTCAAAGTTAAAACAAGCTAATTTTATTCGAATCACTCCAGCGGGAGTTAAAGAAAGTCATCCTCATGATGTCATGATTAGTAGAGAAAGTCCAAATTATAGTAGATAATCTTAGTGTTTTGAAAAAACAGAAAAATCAAGATATCTTAAATTGGTTTATACTTTTTTTGTTAGGGTTTGTTTGGGGTAGTTCCTTTATCCTTATGAAAATTGGAGCGAAAGTATTGGATGGGTTTCAAATAGCGGCAATTCGAAATAGCGTTGCGGGTTTATCAGTTTTACCCATTTTTATTTATTATTTTAGGAAATATTCTAAAAAAACGTTGCTTTTTTTTGTTGTCTGTGCCTTATTGGGAAATGGGATCCCTTCAATATTATATGGATTTTCAGCCAAATTAATTGATAGCAATATTAATGGCGTAATTAATTCACTAACTCCGATTTTTACGTTATTATTTGGTATTATTATATGGAAATATCAAGTAAGCAAATGGAGTATTTTAGGAACATTCGTTGGTTTTGTCGGGGTATTTATGCTTTTTTTTAATAAAGAGTTTCATTTAGATAAATATTGGTATATTTTTTTACCATTAGTTTCTACAGTTATGTATGGTGCTAATACCAATTTAGTCAAAAAATATCTATCACATTTACCTTCAATCCAAATGTTAGCTGGCGTTTTTGGCGTAATGTCTATTCCTGCTTTGGCATATTTGATTTTTTCTAACACACTTTCACAAATAGATTTTCAATATTTTAATTTACATTTTTGGGAATATTCAAATGACCCTACAATACAATTTCATAATGCATTTTTATCGATCTTTTTGTTAGGATTTATGAATTCGCTTTTGTCCTCTTTGCTGTTTTATTATTTCTTAAAACGAACTACAGTCATTTTTGCTGCAATGACCACGTATTTAATACCCATTACAAGTATTTTTTGGGGATATGTAGATCATGAAGCTATTGGTTGGTTGCATTTATTATCGTTAGCTACAATTTTATCGGGAGTCGCTTTAGTGGGTCGAAAAAAATAACAACAGTTCTATTTTTTTAAAAAGATAGCTCAAACCATTAAAAATTTGTTATTTTTACCCTGTTGAATAATAAAAATTGAAAAATAAAGCGCTAAAAACTTTGTTTAAAAGCTATCTGCAATCGATGTATTGTATCTTCTTTTTTTTGATTTTTTCAAATGTTACTTTAGGTCAAGATTTACATTTTTCGCAATTTAATCGTACGCCTTTATTTTTAAATCCAGCTTTAACAGGAAGTTTTGAAGGCGATATTCGAGTGATGTCTATATTCCGAAATCAATGGCAAACAATCCCAGTACCTTATAATTCTATTGGCGCGAGCGTAGATTACAATTTACCAGTTCGGTATCAAAAAGACAAACTTGGATTAGGTATTCAAGCCATTATGGATCGTGCTGGTGATGGTCGATTTACCACAAGTATGTTTTCATTTTCTTCGGCGTATCATTTTACCGCAGGAAGTACGAATCCGTTTATTTTGTCCATTGGAGGACAAGCCAATTGGGTTCAAAGGTCTTATGATCCAAATCGTTTAACTTTTGATAATCAGTTTAATGGAGACTATTTTGACCCTACCAGACCTATTGGTGAACAGCTTGACCGAACACAGCTGCAATTTTTTGATTTTAATTTAGGAACTAATGCCAATTTTACCGTCCAGCAGCAACATGTGTTTAATTTTGGTTTTTCTATTGCGCATTTTCATCAAACCCAACAGAATTTTATAGATATTTCAACCAATACGTTGTTACAAAAACGTTATAATTTTTATCTAAGTGCTAACATTTCAATAATTGAAAAATTAAAATGGCTTCCTGTGGGATTTTATCAATTGCAGGATGGAAAATATGAATATGTATTAGGTTCAGGTATACAATATGTGTTTAACAATGACCGAACGGATAAGTTGAATATAACGCTTGGTTTAAGTGGTAGACTAGGAGATGCCTTTATTCCTTGGTTACATTTTGAGAAAAAAAATGTATCGGCACAGTTGAGTATTGACTTTAATACTTCGCCGCTTCGAATTGCTTCAAACAGTTATGGAGGCATTGAATTTTCGCTTGGATATTTAATTAAGTATCGCAAAGATGCATTTAATCAGTACGATTTCTGCCCTTATATTTGGTTTTAAAACATTTTAATTTTTAGACAAAAAAACACTACGTTTTATCTACAAATTTGTATGTTTGCGGACAAATTAAAAAATATCAATTATGAATTTTGATTTAATCGTTTTAGGAAGTGGTCCAGGTGGATATGTTGCGGCAATTCGTGCCAGTCAACTTGGTATGAAAGTAGCAATTATTGAAAAAGAAAGTCTAGGTGGTGTTTGTCTAAACTGGGGTTGTATCCCAACCAAAGCATTGTTAAAAAGTGCTCAGGTTTTCGAATATATTCAACATGCGGAAGAGTATGGAATTGAAGTATCTGGTGCCAAAACGAATTTTGACCATGTTGTTAAAAGAAGTCGAAATGTAGCGGATGGAATGAGTAAAGGCGTTCAATTTTTAATGAAAAAAAATAAAATTGAAGTTATTCAAGGTTTTGGAAAATTAAAAAGAGGAAAAGTCGTTGAAGTGACCGCTGAAGATGGTTCTAAAAAAGATTATTTAGCTAAAAATATCATTATAGCTACTGGAGCTCGTAGTCGCTCATTGCCTAATTTACCTCAAGATGGTAAAAATATAATAGGCTATAGAGATGCTATGACATTACAAAAAGCGCCTAAATCAATGATTGTAGTTGGTACAGGTGCTATAGGAGTTGAATTTGCATATTTTTATAACAATATGGGCACTAAAGTTACTTTAGTTGAATTCGCGCCAAATATTGTTCCTCGTGAAGATGCAGATGTTAGTAAAGAATTAGAAAAAATCTTCAAAAAGAAAGGTATTGAAATTCTTACTAATAGTAGCGTTGAAAAAGTAGATATTACAAAAGACGGTTGCCAAGTGAGTATCAAAACGGATAAAGGTATTGAAATGAAACAAGCAGAGATTGTTTTATCTGCGGTGGGAATACAATCCAATATTGAAGGAATAGGATTAGAAGATTTAGGAATCAAAATGGAAAAAGGTAAAATTGTAGTTAATGAATTTTATCAAACGAATTTAGATGGTATTTATGCCATTGGAGATGTTATTGATACTGCCGCTTTAGCGCATGTAGCATCTGCGGAAGGTATTTTATGTGTCGAAAAAATTGCAAATATGCATGTAGAGCCTATTGATTATAACAATATCCCGGGTTGTACGTATTGCGCTCCAGAAATAGCTTCCGTAGGTTTTACCGAAGCCGAAGCAAAAGCAAAAGGTTATGAATTGAAAATTGGTAAGTTTCCATTTTCGGCAAGTGGTAAAGCCAGTGCTGCTGGAGCTAAAGAAGGTTTTGTGAAAGTTATTTATGATGCTAAATATGGCGAATTGCTTGGCGCACATATGATTGGAATGAATGTGACTGAAATGATTGCAGAAATCGTTGTAGCTAAAAAATTAGAAACGACTGGGCATGAAATCTTAAAAGCGGTTCATCCGCATCCAACAATGAGTGAAGCGGTAATGGAAGCCACCGCAGCAGCTTATGGCGAAGTGATACATTTATAAAAAACAAAATATTATGAATCAAAATGGGAGTTTTTCAGATTGGTATCAAAAATCCATAGATTTTTTTAAATCCTTCTACGAATTTATAATACCATTTGCTATATTTTATGTGTTCTTGATGGTTTTTATTAGTTATTTACCATACAAGGAAGTATCGTTATTCTTGCAAATCGCAACCTTGCCTTTAGCATTTTCAATAGCTTATTTTGCGAATCATTATTTAAATCAAAGAGATATAAATATTTATTCCAATTATGAATTCGAACGCGTTGATGAAAATCCAGATGAAATAAAAGCAAAAATACTTGATAATAGTCCAAAATTTACTACTTTTTTCTTGATTTATAAAAAAAGTTTATGGATTTTAGTGGCAAAAATATTCAGCTATTTTGTAATTTTATTTTGTTTGATGCCTGTTTTTAAAATTTTTTATCAACTTTTGGTTTCGTATAATTTTGATTTAGATGCAATTAATCAAGCTGTTGTTAATCAAACAATAGAATTGCCAGATATGGCTGTAACTTCAATTTTCTTTGCGATTTTTGCCATTTGGCTTACCTTACCATTTTACTTCTATTTTGAGTATTTTTTGATTTTTGATAATCAAGGTGTTTTAAAATCACTAAAAAGTAGTTATCAAATTGGAGTTAAAAATTATTTTAAAATAATAGGAATGTTATTTGCTACTTTTTTAATACTTTTTGTAGGGCTTTTAACTTGTGGCTTTGGTTTAATCGTCGCATTGCCAATCGTTTATTTGATTTACTATTTTTCTTTTATCGATTTAAAAACTAAAAGTATATTTTAATACAATTATTTAAACCAAAATTTCTTATTTTTGTTGACTAAAATTAAATTTTTTTTATATGAACTTTGAATTAAGCGAAGAGCATTTAATGATACAAAATATGGCAAAAGATTTTGCCGAAAAAGAACTCTTATCAGGTGTTATTGAAAGAGATGAGCATCAAATCATGGCAACTGAGTATCTCAAAAAAATGGGAGAACTCGGCTTCATGGGTATGATGGTCGATCCAAAATATAACGGTGGCGGTATGGATACATTAAGCTATGTTTTGGCGATGCAAGAAATTTCTAAAATAGATAATTCTTGTAGTGTAGCTATGAGTGTTAATAATTCGTTAGTTTGTTTTGGTCTAGAAAAATATGGAACCGAAGCACAAAAAGAAAAATATTTGAAACCTTTAGCGTCCGGTGAAGTTATTGGTGCATTTTGTTTGTCTGAGCCAGAAGCAGGTAGTGACGCAACCAGCCAAAAGACTACGGCTGTAGATATGGGAGATTATTATTTGTTAAACGGAACTAAAAACTGGATAACAAATGGTACGCAGGCTTCTGTTTATTTAGTAATAGCTCAAACCAATCCAGAGTTGAAACATAAAGGAATTAATGTTTTAATTGTTGAAAAAGGAATGGAAGGATTCGTTGTTGGTCCTAAAGAAAATAAATTAGGAATTCGTTCGAGTGATACCAATACGTTGTTATTTAATGATGTAAAAGTGCCTAAAGAAAATCGAATCGGCGAAGATGGTTTTGGTTTTAAATTTGCAATGAGCACTTTAAATGGCGGCCGAATAGGAATTGCGGCTCAAGCTCTTGGAATCGCAATGGGAGCTTTCGAACGTTCTGTAGCATATGCCAAAGAACGTAAAGCGTTCGGTTCGGAAATTGCTAAACTTCAGGCCATTCAATTTAAATTAGCAGATATGGCTACAGAAATTGAAGCCGCTAAATTGTTAGTTTACAAAGCGGCTCGTTTGAAAGACGAAGGTAAAGATTATGCGCATGCAAGCGCGATGGCTAAATTATATGCAAGTAAAGTAGCTATGGAAACTACTGTTGAAGCGGTTCAGGTTCATGGTGGATATGGTTATGTAAAAGAATATCATGTAGAGCGTTTGATGCGAGATGCTAAAATTACTCAGATTTACGAAGGTACTTCAGAAATCCAAAAAGTGGTCATTTCGAGAGGTGTTTTAAGTTAATTTTTAAGAAACGCTAAAATTTATCACAAATTTTAGCGTTTATCTTTTATATTCATCACTTAACTTTTACCTATTTTATGTCCATACATTTTAATACGTTAAAAAAACTCTTTTTTACTGTAAATATATGGATTGCGATAGGTCTTTTTTCGTCTCTTTTTGGTCAAAAAATTCAGGTGCCTGGGACTTGGCAGTACCATTACAAACCTCTTAGTTACAATGCTATTGAGCATTTTGATAAAGAGATTTTTGCTATTGGTAAATATGCCGTTTTGCATTTTCCTCCAAATCAAATGAATGCCGATATTCTGCATAAAATTAATGGACTTTCGGATTATTCTATTGATGGCGCTTATTATGACAAATCCTCTCAAAAAGGTATTTTAACGTATAATAATTCAACGATAGATCTCATTTCTTGGAATCAAAATCGTATTGAAATCGAACCCAATTACGATTTGTTTAACAAAATTTTTATTGGTGCTAAACAAATTTTTAAAGTAAAATTTATAGGTAATAAAGCCTATCTATCTACTTCGATGGGAATTGTTGTATTAAATTTAGAGCAAAATATTGTAGAAAGTACTTATGTTATTGGAAATAATGGCAATCAAAGTAATGTTTTGGCACTTGAAAATTTTAATAATACATGGTACGCCATTTCAAATAATCAAATCAAAACTGCACCAGATATAGCAGCAATAAATCTACAAGATTATAAAAATTGGAAAACGGATTTAACATTTAATGATACATTTATTGATTTAATCAAAGCCAATGACAAATTGTATTTACTAACCACTAAAAAATTATACGTATATAATGGAAACACATTAAGTTTGATTGAAACGGCAGCCAATAATCAAGTGTTTAAGAAAATTAAATTTTACAATAATTCAATTTATACATTAAAAAATAAAGTGGATTTAAGTATTGCTTCGGGGTCTCGTTTTTGGGTTGAAAAGTTAGAAAATAATGCTTTAAAAAAACTGCATGATAGTTCGGCCTTTGATTGTAATGATTTTGTTATTGGTGATGACGAATCCATTTATGTTGCGGGCTTTAAATTATTTAAAGTTAAAAATAATAAGTTTGAGGAAATAAGTACGCCAATGGCGCCAGGCGATAATACGCAAAAACTTCAATATCAAAATGATGAGGTCATTGTAAATAGCGCTGTATTACTAGAGACAACCGCTTCTTTTGATATATTTGACGGATATTTTAAGCAAAATATAAATAATGATTGGTTTCAAAAGGGTATTTGGGATCCAATTTATAATAATATCCGAAATCATATAAGTGCCATTTATGTAGATGGAGGCGTTTATCGTGCGTATACCAAAGGTGGTGTTTATTTTGAAAAAAATAATGGCGAAGCTATAAAATTCAATGCTTCAAATTCTACATTAGAAGGCGCAGGACCCGAAAACAATGTCATTGATATGCAGCGTGATCCCAATACGGGCATCATTTGGGTCGTAGTAAATAATGCCGAACATCCTTTAAAAAGTATTGATAAAGAAGGTGTTTGGCGAAATCATCCTTTTAAAGATATTAGCCCCGGAAAAGAATTTCGTAAGCTTTTTATAGATCAAAAAGGGCATAAATGGATGCTTTCAAGAAATAAAGGAGTCGTTTATTTTGATGAATTAAATTTAAACGACGCAAATGATGACATCTTTAGATTAATTACAAAAATCGAAGATGGCGATTGTAGTTTGGATGTTTCCGAGTCCTTTGCCATAACCGAAAGTATTAGTCGAGGCAGTGGAGGATTGACGAGTGGATTGATTTGGATTGGCGCGCGACGTGGGATAGGCGGGATTTACAATTGTGTAGATGGCTCCGAATATGAATGTATGTTTACCATTCCCGGTCAAGAATTGGTAGATCCTAATAATAATCAAGATACGACGTTTGAATGCGCTTTTTTGAATACGGCAATTAGTGCATTGACGACCGATGGCGGTAATCGACTTTGGGTAGGCGTGAGTGGAGCCGGTTTATTTTATATGGATGAAGATTTTAGTGTAAAATACCAAGGAATCAGTAATGAATTTTTACGTTTTACCAAAGTAAATAGTCCATTTCCGGGTAATAATGTCTATGATATTTTAGTGCACCCCAAAACAGGCAATGTCTTTTTTTCAACCGAAATAGGATTATTTAGCTACATGGGGCAATCGATAGAAGGCGTAAAAGAAGCGCCGAGTAATTATAAAGTAACGCCAAATCCTGTTCCAAAAGGTTATTCAGGACTTATTTCAATTGATGGATTACCTGCTGAATCCAGATATAAAATTACCGATGCCGTTGGTAATTTGATTTATCAAGGCGTGTCTAATGGTGGCCGAATCGTTTGGGATGGAAAGGATTTGAGGGGACAGCGCCCACCGACAGGCGTTTATTTTGTATTTAGTGCACAACGAGGAACGCTAAATGATGCGGAAAAACGTGTCGGTTCGTTTACAATTATTAATTAAAAATGTCGTCGCTTTCTTATCTTTCTGATGCGCATGAAATTGCATTAAATTTATTACAAGGCAATTCGATTTTATATCCAACGGATACCATTTGGGGCTTGGGTTGCGATGCCACAAATATTGAAGCAATTCAAAAAGTGTATCAAATCAAAAATAGACCTTTAGATAAAAAGTTTATTTTGCTTTTTTCGGATGTAAAGATGCTAAGTGATTATTGTGATTTATCTTTAGAAACGTTAGCGTCTCTTTTTAATCCATTAGATAAACCAACAACCTTTATATTATCTTCTAAATTTAAGTTGCCCGAAATGCTCAGTTACGAAGGCTTTTGGGCGGTGCGCATTCCAAAAAACGCATTTTGTAATCATATTATTAAACAATTAGGAAGACCTTTAGTTTCTACGTCGGCAAATTTCTCGGGCGCGCCCAATCCAAATTCATTTCAAGAAATTGATGCTAAAATAAAAGCGCAAGTTGATATCATTGTGCATCCCGATTTAGATTCTGGAACGGGAAAAGCCTCTCAAATTTTGAAATTAGTAGATGGAAATATCGAAGTGATTCGAAATTAACTAAAATTTCATTCTTTTTTCTTTTTTACGTAGCTCCACGTAATCCAACCTAAAGTTGCGTTGAAAAAGTAAAATACATATTTTAGCAATTGTGCAATATTACCCAATTGAAGATTTTGTACAAACTTAGTTAAGTTATAAAGCTGCCACGTAAACCAGTTTTCTTTATATTTTTTTGCCGTATTGATTTGTCCACCAAAAGTTAATCCAACCAATAACGTGGTGGTTATGAATAAGGGCATATTTTGAATTTCAAGATTTGGGGTGGTTAAAAAATTAGTAAATCCAATAAAATTAAGAACAATAGAAATAGAAAATCCAAATAAGAAATTAATGAAAAACCATTTATTGATTCCGATCGGAACGACTTCTGATTTTTGTTTCCAAAGGTAATACGCATAATAATTACCAATAACTGATACTGGATAGGTAATAATTGCCGCAGTATTACCAAGCATAAATTCAATCATAGCGACACTCACGGTATTAAACGTGCCTATCAGATTCCCAATATTTTTGCGTCGGGTAACCAAACGCGTCACCATTACCGAAATGGATGTCGATAAAATGGATTGATACCCTAAATAGTAATTTTGTATCTCAAATCCAAAAAGATTTAAAGGCTTAATCGTTTTATGAAATCCAAGATAAATAGAACCAAAAATGACAATGATTAATCCTATATAATCTAAATAGACACTTTCCGTAATCTTTTGTATTCGTTGATACGTTTTTTCTTTGAGCATATTTCGTTTACTTTATGGATTCTATCGAAAAATCGTTGATAAAATCTTGAAAAGGGCGCGCTAAAAAGGCGTTGTTTTTAAAAACCAAAATAGGCCGTTCTAAAATTGAGGGATGCTTTATGATATGTTCCATCCAAGCGTCTTGACTACATTCCTGATCTTTATATAATTCTTGAAAAACCTTGTCTTTTTTTCTTAAAAAATAGGAAATCGGACGCCCCGACTTTTCAACAATTTCTAATAATTGTGATTTGGAAATAAGTGTTTTTTGATATTCAAAAACCTGAACATCAAATTCATTTTGAAGTAACCAATCTAAAACTTTTTGACTGGTTGAGCACGATTTGTAATGGAAAATTGTAACTTGATGTTTTGTCATTATGTATTAATCAAACTTGTCGAGATATTCGGTATTGGTCTCACATTTTTCGCAGATATATGTTAAATGCTCTTGTTCATAAAAATACTTAAGCGTATGCTGGCATTTTGGGCAATTTTTAACCTGCGCATCCAAATCGTATCTTTTATTTTGATCATCTACAAAAAAGCTAAATACGTTTTGTCCTTTAAAAAAATTAAAAATAGAAGCAAAAAATGATTTTCTTGCATTTAAAATAAACGTATACCAAGGCTTTTTTTCTAAATTAGGAATAGAAAAACGATGGATGGCAAACCACGTTTGCGAAAAATATCCCTTTGGATACGCATAAGGCAAGCCAAACATTTTAGGTTTCTCAAAATAAAAATGCAACGGTTTCAAATTTGGTAAAAAAGCCGTTCCAAAAATCCAATCCCAAGCGGCAATTTTGGTGCTAAAGTTTTTATAAAAAACCTCTTTATGATTGGCGTGGTGCCATTGATGCATTTCAGGTCCGTTGATAATATATTGCAATTTGCCCGAATTTACATTAACATTGGCGTGAATCCACATACCCCAAAGGGCGTCTAAAAGTGCTTTAGCCGGAAACACAAAGGCCGCATGATAGGAATCTAGTAATAAGAAAATAGGTAAAAATTCGATGGTTTGATTAATCAAAATTTCTAAAAAATGACTTCTGCTCCCAGCGAGCCAATCGACTTCTCTGCTACTGTGATGCGCTTCATGAGTACGCCACAGCCATTTATTACTGTGCTGCCAACGGTGAAACCAATAAATGTAAAAATCGTGAATAACAAAGAAAAAGGCCAATAATGCAAAGAAATTCCAATGGTTTAAGATGCCCGAATTGCCCAAACCGATATAATTTTTGAATGGAATAATGAGCATCGAAAAAATAATAATTTCAAGGATTTTACTTTGTGTAAAGGTGTACCAAAATAAATCCATCCAAAATCCTCTACGAATTAATTTGAATCCTTTTGTATAAGGGAAACTGCGCTCTAAAAGAATCATAAATATCGCCCAAGAAGGAATGATGATTCCGATGATGGCTAAAAATTGTTGACTTCCTATGTTTTCAAGAAAATAAGGAATGGTCAATAATTGTATATCAAACATGTATTAAATATAAATTAATGGACAAAAGTACACATTTTTGGATATATAAACTTAGAATATTCAAAGTGGTTTTTTAAATTATACTATTGAAAAATATAATGTATATCTGATGTTTTTGACTGAAGTGTAAAAAAGCCGTACTAAAAAGAAAACAGATTTCCACATAAATGTTAATTTAATGTAAAAAAAAAGTTGCACATCCTTTAAATCTTTTTAATTTTGTGTTAAATTTATTTAACCTTAAATTAATTAACATGAAAAAAACAATTTTAATGCTTGCAATGTCAGCAATGACATTAGGTGCTTTTGCACAAGAAATCAAATCTAGCAAAGGTGAAAATTATTTGCCAGAAGCTGGAGATTGGGCTTTAGGGTTCAATGCAAACAGTGTATTTAACTATATCGGAAGAGCATTTACTTCTGGTAACAATGCACCAACATTATCTTCTCAATTAGATGGAGCATTTGTAGGTAAAAAATTCACTTCTGCTACTGAGGCTTACAGAGTAGTTGCTAATTTAAGAGCAGGTACAGCTACTTCAACTGTTGGAACAACTGAAACTACAAACTCAGGTTTTGGCTTAACAGCTGGTTTAGGTAAAGAGTGGAGAAAAGGTAAAACTAGACTTCAAGGTTTCTATGGTGCTGATGCATTAGTATTCTTCAACACAGGATCTGAAAAAACAGTAACAGGTGCAAGCACAGTTACTAGAACTCCAGGTTTAGAATTAGGATTAGGAGTAAATGGTTTTGTAGGTGCGGAGTATTTTATCTTCCCTAAAATGTCATTAGGTGCTCAATTTTCTTATGGATTGAACCTAGGTTTAGTTGGAAAAGACAAAGTTGACAACAACGGAACTGTTACTGAATCAGGTGGCGGATCTTCTGTAGGTTTGTCAGGTGTTTCTGTACAATCAATCAACTTAAATTTACATTTCTAAGAATTTTATTTAAACTTCTTAAAATTAAAATTTTGACCACTATCATTTGATAGTGGTTTTTTTTTTTTTTAACATAGCAATTTTAAAAATACTTATATATTTGCATCTTAATTTTTAACTTAAAAATAAATCAAAATGAAAAAAACAATTTTAACTATTGCAATTTCTGCAATGACATTAGGAGCTTTTGCTCAAACAACTTTAGGTATTGGTGCTCGTTATGGTGTTGGTATCAATTCTGTTTCTGGAGCAGGTACAGAAGCTACAGAGTCTAGCATTTCTCCTTTAAATGCCGCTATTATTGCTGAAATAGGTTTGCACAAAAACTTTGCGATCCAACCAGAATTAGCATACGCAACTAAAGGTTTTAAACTTTTAACTGAAACAGCTAACGCTAGCTATCTTGGTTTAAATGTATTACCTAAAGCAAAATTTGGTAATGATAAAATCGAAGGTTTTGTAATGGCGGGTATTGGTTTTGGTATGAATATGTCAGCAAAAATTGGTGATCAAGATATTAAAGAAGACATTAAATCAACAGATATGACTGGTATTTTTGGCGCGGGTGCGGCTTATAAATTAACTTCTGGTAAAATCTTTTTAGATGCTAGATATAATTTAGGTCTTACTAATACATCAAAAGTGTCTGGAGGAGAATTAAAAATGAACCAAATTGGTATCAATATAGGTTATATCCACAATATTGGAAAATAATTTCATTCCTTTAACTTATTTAGAAGCCGCTATCTATGATAGCGGCTTTTTTTTTAACTATTTTATTATGAAAAAACAATTTTTACTTTTATTTTTAGTTTCAAATTTATTGCTTTCGGCTCAAGTAAATGATTTGTCATTTGTTACCAATTTTGAAACCTTTAAACTCAATGATACCAATACTATCAATACCTACGGAGTAAAATTACGATTAGGAGCCGAGGCTTTTGGTTTAAGTGATAATATTACCATCAATACTTCAATAGGTTATAAAAAAGGCAACGGAATCTCATTAATAAAATCGAAAAGAGATTCCCGATATTTTTGATTTGCTTCATTTCTTTATTAGAACGTTTAGGTTGCAAAAATTCGGGAAGGACGAGCCCCATTTTACGTTCCCGAATCGTTCCTCTCGGGACAGGATCTTCGTCTCGGGATTTACGTCATTCCGTAATTTTTTTGTCC
>Ga0208595_1000014_pt1 | contig 55913 bp, 49 predicted proteins | sample LakMenEpi28Jun11_FD_150742 | JGI IMG/M metagenome (GOLD analysis project Ga0208595, IMG submission 150742) | Freshwater microbial communities from Lake Mendota, WI - 28JUN2011 deep hole epilimnion (SPAdes) | ecosystem: Environmental > Aquatic > Freshwater > Lake > Epilimnion/Euphotic zone ...
TGGCGGGTAATTCGGGGTTGCGGTTGACAAACCTGCCCAATTCCAGCACTGCATTGAGTGCGAGTAGCGTGGGTCAAAAGTTTTTGTCTGTCAATAACCAAGGTGATGTTGTTTTGGCCAGTTCGGTAGATCAAATTATTGCCGTGACGGGGCTAGCTAGTGGATTGGTATCTCCTATAGCCGCTTCTACATTCCAAGCAGGTACATTTGAAAATGGTTATAACAAAACAGATAGCACCGTTTTGTATGTCAATCAAACCGATGGCACCAGCTGGGTCTATTCTGCCTCTAATGGAGGTCAATACAAGTCTTATGTAGCACCTGCGTCAACTGCATGGAATTTTTTGGGAAGTAATATTGATGCAGGTAGTAATAAAACCAATGCAATTTCTCGTTCAGGTTTTATAACAGTAGGGAGTGGTTCTCAATTTGGAATGGGAGCAATTACCGCAGTTGGAGGAAGTTCCTTTAGCGGTTCCGTTCCTTATGGAGTTGTTTCAATGGGTAGAATTCAGAATACTGGAGGTGTTAATAGCTCAGGTCTTTTGATGTCAAATTCTACAATAGGCAATAATTCGTTAAATATTGGTCTCAATGGGGATAAATTATATTTTACGATGATTCAGCCAAACAATTCATATGTAAATTTAGGGATTTGGGATAATACAGGTTTGCTAATTGGTTTTCCGCCTAATCTTAGCGCTCAGTATAGGTTAGATGTTTTTGGCACGGCTCGCATTCAGACCACTCCTGTCATTACTACTGCTACCAGAGCCTTAGTAAAAGATCCTACCACAGGGCAAATTTGTGAACAAACATTTCCAAATACCGCAACCAAACAAATGGTCAGAGCGGCTTATAATTTTAGCGCATCGCTCACTACGGCTGGCGGTACTTTTGTAGGGTTTAATAACGTCAGTGTCAATACCGTTCCCAGTGGATTTAATGCCTCTTTGGGAGAATTTACCGCACAAACGACCGGTCAATATTTAGTTTCAGCAAATTTAACGACTTATTCCGCCAGCCTTGTACCGGGTAATTTTATTGAAGTTTTTGTTTTGGTAGGAGGAGTATCACAAGGTAGCTTTGTCACTCAGATTCCTCAAGGCGGCAATTCAAACATAACCGCAGCAGGCACTATGGTTGTGAATGCTACATCGGGACAGATCATTAAATTTAACTATTCCACTAGTTTCAATTCATCAACTCATATTAGTGGCACGCATTTTTCTATCGTTCAGTTGTAATATAAACTTTATTGTTTAGTAATCGTAACTTTTAATTCGTTTTGAGTAGTTACAATTTGATCACAATCATTAGATTTTTATATGCTAATAATAACTCTTTTCCTTTATCTAGATTTTTAACTTGATGTTCTAATTCATTAATTTGAGACAAAACCATAGCTTAAAATAACTATTATTGAAAAAAACTACTTAATTTCTAATAATTTTAGAGAAAATTGAATCATTGAAAACGCTCCAATTGAAAGCGCTTTTTCATCAATGTTAAAATTGGAATTATGAACCGTAAATTTGGTACTACTATCATCGTTTCCTGTACCTAATCTAAAAAAAGAAGCCTTTGTGTGCTGTCCGTATGCCGAAAAATCTTCAGCGCCCATTCGAATAGGCATTTCAACTACATTTTCATTCCCTAAAAATGAGGCTGCACTTGCTTTAATTGTATTGGTTAAAATTGGATCATTATAAACAAAAGCCAAGCCATCCGGAATTTCGATATCACAAGTAGCACCAAAACTAGAAGCCGTATTTATACAAATTGCTTTTATTTTTTCTTTTAAAGAAGTCCTCCAATTTTCATCAAAAGTACGCAATGTTCCTTTTAAAGAAACAGTATCAGGAATGATATTGGTGGCACCATGTCCTTGTATATCTCCAAAAGTTAAAACGGTAGGTGTAATTGGATTGGCATATCGACTGACCAATTGTTGAAGTTGAATGATGATATTCGCAGAAATCACTATAGGATCAATACATAAATGAGGCGAAGCTCCATGGCCTCCTTTTCCGTTTACTTTTATGTAAATTTCATCAGCACTTGCCATAAACATACCTGATCGAAATCCAAGCTTACCTGTAGCTAATTCAGGAGTAACATGCAACCCAATAATAGCCTCAACCTTTGGATTTTCAAGACAATTTGCTTGAATCATAGCCTCAGCGCCGCTTGGTTGTTTTTCTTCGCTTGGTTGAAAAATTAATTTTATCGTCCCTTGCCATTTATCTTTATTTTCATAAAGCCATTTGGCCGCTCCCAAAACACAAGTGGAATGTACATCATGACCACAAGCATGCATTTTACCTGCATTTTTACTTTTATAAGACACTTCGTTGGTCTGATTTATAGGAAGCGCATCTATATCTGCACGAAGTGCAATACACTTATTGGTTGGATTTTGACCTTCAATAATTGCAATCAAGCCTGTTTTTAAAGGTCTTTCTATTTTTGTAATTCCTATTTGGGTTAATACATCAATGATAAAATTTGTAGTTTCATACTCCTCCCAGCTTAATTCTGGGTTTTGATGAATAGTTCTTCGAATATTGATTAACCAATCTGAAAATTTTTGATCAAAATTACTAAAGTCCATACGAATTATTTAGTCTTATTAAACGTTTAGGGTAGGCTAAAAATATCTTTTTTAAATTCTTTATTAAAAATATTACAGAAGAATAGATTTTCATGAGTTTAATTTTGACTCTAACTTTAATAATTTTTCCCAAATTAATGGAAGCTTCTTTAAAAGAACTTGCGCTTTAAGCATTGATTGATAATCCGAAGCAGGCGATCCCGTAACGGCTGCATTTTCTAATTTAATAGATTTAGAAACTCCACTTTGTGCATTAATACGAGCGCCATTTGCAATTTCGATATGCCCAACAATACCGGCTTGGCCTCCAATCATGACTTGTTCTCCAATTTTAGTGCTACCCGAAATACCTGCTTGAGCTGCAATAACTGTATTTTTACCAATAACTACGTTGTGAGCCACTTGTATCAAATTATCTAATTTAACTCCAGAATGAATCACCGTACTTCCCATTGTAGCACGATCTACTACAGTATTGGCTCCTATTTCAACAAAATCATGTAAAACCACATTGCCTACTTGAGGAATTTTTTGGAAACTACCGTCTGCGGTAGGTGCAAATCCAAATCCATCACTACCAATAACAACACCTGAATGAATTATACAATTTGCTCCAATTTTGCAATCCTGATATATTTTTACCCCGGAATGAATTACCGTATCGTCTTTTATAACTACATTTTTACCAATAAAAGCATTTGGATAAATTTTTACATTCTTTCCAATATTTACATTTTCCGAAATATATGAAAACGCTCCAATATACACATTTTCACTTATTTGAGCATTATCTGCAATAAACGAAGGCGACTCAATGCCTATTTTATGTTGTATCGATTGATAATAATGAAGCAATTGTGCCGTAGCTTCATAAGCATTTTCTACTTTTATCAATGTTGTCGTTTCCGCAACATTTAAATTAAAATCTTTGGAAACCAATAAAACACCCGCCTGCGTATGTTCAAGATACTTTGCATATTTTTCATTACTAAAAAAAGAAATACAATCGGATTTAGCTTCTTCAATTTTTGCAAAATTCGAAATTACTTTATCTGGATTACCGATAATAATCCCATTGACAAGCATTGCAATATCTTTCGCTTTAAATTCCATATGGTCAAAAATATAGATTTATTTTTAAAAAAAATGTTTTAATTTTTAGATTGTTGTTGCGCATACGCATCTAAAAGTTCATAGAATTCGCTCCCAAAGGCTCTTTCTATAGGCTCTTTTAAAAATTTGTAAACAGGGATTTGGAGTTCTTTTCCTAATTGACAAGCAGGTTCACAAACATCCCATTCATCATAGTTAAGCGCATGAAGCGCACCTAATGAAGAAACTCGAATTGGATATAAATGACATGAAATAGGCTTTTTAAATGTTGTTTTGCCTTCTATATACGCTTTTTCAATACCACAATACGCGATATTTTTAGCATCATAGTTAATAAATACACAAGCTTTTTTATCAATGAGTGGCGTATGTAATGTTTTTTCTTTTTCGTCTTTTACAAAAAAACCATTTTGTTCGATTTCTTCTATTCCTTCTTTTGTAATATAATCTTTATAGTTTTGGTATTCTGTTTCTAAGATAGAAATCTCATCGGGTTTAAGTGGCGCACCTTGATCACCAAGCACGCAGCAAGCACCTTTACATTTATTTAAATTACAAACAAACTGATTTTCAAGAATTGCCTCGCTTACCAATTGGTCTTTTATAATCAGCATGAAATTTAAATTTAAATAGGATTATAATCGGAGCCGTCAATTTTAAGTATTTTTAATCGTATAAGATCTTTTGTTGTAATAATACCTACCAAAACATCATTTTCAACGACTGGAAGTGCTTGAAATTCATACTTAGAAAGCAATTTTTTTGCCTCAGCTAAAGTAGAATCAGGGCCTACTGTAATTGGATCTTTAACCATTAAGTCTGAAACTTTTATCAAACTATTTAAAGCCGACGCATCCACACTTTTTCCAACGGAAATACTATGTGTATAAATTGCGCGTAAAACGTCTTTAACACTTAAAATACCTACTAACTTGCCATTTTCCAGTACAGGACAATGATTATAGTTTTGTTGTGAAAAAAATGCAACAATTTGAGAAAATGTATTACTTGTACTCGCTGCAATGACTTGCTTGGTCATAGCTTGATGTACTTTTATTTCTAATAACTCACTCATAAATTTAGATTTAATTAAAAAAGTCAAGCCTAAAGGGACTATTGCTTAATGTGAAGGCACTGCAAATATACCATTTATTTTAAGAAATAAAGAATTTTTTTTAAAAATTTAACTAAAAATTAAACATTCATGCAAAATTAATTAATTTTTATGTAACAAAATTTACACTTATATCGCTTTACAGATAATACAATTTTGAATATCATGTCTTTGTGCAGGACAATATTCTCTTCCATAAAAGATAAATTGAAGATGAAGCGCATTCCATTTATCTTTTGGAAAAAGTCTTTTTAAATCCTTTTCGGTTTGCACTACATTTTTTCCACTCGAAAGCTTCCATCGTTTGGCCAATCGATGTATATGTGTATCTACCGGAAATGCAGGCACACCAAAAGCTTGACTCATGACAACGCTCGCTGTTTTATGTCCCACTCCAGGCAATGCTTCTAATGCTTCAAACGATTGAGGCACCTTACCTTGATGGGTTTCGATGAGAATTTTGGATAAATTCCAAATCGCCTTCGACTTGGTTTCCGACAATCCACAAGGTCTTATTATTGCTTTTATTTCCGAAATTTCTAAACCAATCATATCATAAGGATTGTCAGCTTTTGCAAATAAAAATGGCGTAGTTTTATTAACGCGTTCATCAGTACATTGAGCGGATAACAAAACACTAACCAAAAGCGTATAATCATCTTTATGGTCCAAAGGAATAGGCGTTTCTGGGTATAAACGTTCTAAAGTGTTTTGTATAAAAGATACGCGTTCTTTTTTTAGCATGATTTTTTATTTAAAAATTCGTTGAATAACGTCATTAATGTAGTCTAATGTATAATCTCGAGCTGAAGTGCCACTTGCATCGGTTAATCGCGGTAAATGAATAGCAAAAAACTGTTGTTGATGCGCAATTTCAATAATGGTACTTGCTAATGAATGCGGAAACATATATTCGTCATTCATTTCTGATATGATTAAAGCAATCCGGTGGCATAAAAATTTATACGGTTGATAAAGAGCCTGCTTATTAATATCATCAATTTCTTTAATAAAATATGCTTTTGAACTTTCTACAATCGTTATTTCATTCAAAAATTTTTTGTTATAATCCAAATTTCCTTTACTAATAGGCAATTCCGAAACCAAAATTTTAGCTATTTCGGCCAATTGCAATCTAGGTGATTCAATATTTTGAATTTTAAACGAAATATATAAGTCTAAATACGACCAATACCAATTGAGAATATAAAGCAAAAGGCGATGTTTATTTTCAAAATATCTATAAATAGTAGCCTCTGTAGAACTAATTTGTTTGGCCAATTTCTTAAAAGTAAAATGTTCAAAACCCAATTCATAAATTAAGTCAATCGCATTTTTTACTATTTTTTTTCCCAAATCCGAACTTTCTGGGTTTTTTAAATATAAGTGTGGATTTAACTCAAAAGAAAACGGTATTTGTTCCATAAAAACTAAACTTCTTTTGGCTTTTCGTCTTTAAATAAAAACAGAAATAAAACGGCCACAATCATGGCATAAATTGCAAAGGAAATCCATATTTGAGGCCAATTTTTTGCTCCTGAAAGTTCTGTAAAATATGCTTGAATCACATAGCCACTAATGGCACTTCCTAAAATTGCGCCAAATCCATTGGTCATCATCATAAATAAGCCTTGCGCCGAACTACGTATTTTGGCACTAGTAGTTGATTCGATAAATAATGACCCCGAAATATTAAAGAAATCAAATGCCATTCCGTAAACGATACATGACAAGATGATCATCCAAAGACCGTCGCCTGGATTACCAAATGCAAATAAACCGAATCGAAAAACCCATGCAATCATACTAAAAAACATGACTTGTTTGATTCCAAATCGTTTTAAGAAAAACGGAATCGCCAAAATAAATAAGGTTTCGGATATTTGCGATATCGACATAATAATGGTTGAATATTTCACCACCAATGAATTGGCATAGAGCGGATTGTATTTAAAATCATCTAAAAAAACATCCCCATAGGCATTGGTTAGCTGAAGCGCCGCTCCAAGCATCATACTAAAAACAAAAAATGAAGCCAAACGGTAATTTCCAAAAAGTTTAAACGAACTTAAACCTAATAAATCTATGATTGAACTTTGAGCGACCGTCTTGCCTTGTGGTTCACATTTGGGTAACGAAAAAGAATAAATTCCAAGCCCTATTGCTGCAATTCCGGCGATATAAAACTGATTGGCACTCGCTTTATTTCCTGTTAAATTTGTAATCCACATCGCTACGATAAAACCGATAGTACCCCAAACCCGAATAGGAGGAAAATCTTTGATGACATCCAAATCGTATTTTTTTAATGCGTGATACGCCACTGAATTAGACAATGCAATCGTAGGCATATAAAAAATCATGGCCACCAATATTACCCAAAAAAATTCGGACGGATTGTCTACCTGTGGCACATATAAAAGTGTGAGTCCACCTAAAATATGCAAAATACCATAAAGTCTTTCGGCATTTAACCAGCGATCGGCAATGATACCACACAACGTAGGCATAAAAATGGAGGCAATACCCATAGTTGAAAATATTGCACCAAACTGAGCACCCTCCCACTGTTTCGTTCCAAACCAATAATTAGCTACCGTTATAAGCCATGCGCCCCAAACAAAAAATTGGAAGAAACTCATGAGCGTCAGACGAAATCTTAATTTCATTTTTTCAAATTTAACAAAAGACAAAGATATTATTTAACATCCAAAGTAAATAGAAAAATTAAACCCAAGTTAATCAATAGAAACAACAAATCGCACAACAGATTGAAAATCTTACCAATTAACGTTTTTTAAAACCAACCATTTGCGGATTTAACCCAACTATCGCCTTTTTTATTACTTTGATAAAATTTAAAGCGTAAAAAGGTTCAATATTTCACTTTGCAATTTTTAACAATAGTAATACTATCATTTTTGAAACTTTTATCAAAAAAAAAAGGTTATAAACAATATTAAAATTCAAAAAATGCATGCAAGCTTTCGAGAAGCCATAAAAAAATTGAATGAATTTATTTTAATTGATAAGCAAGATATAATTGATATTTTTGTATTTGCTACAATGGCATCCGTTGTAGGACTTACTCTTCCTCTTGGTATCCAAGCAATTATAGGTTTTTTTATTTCAGGAGCCTTTTCGGCATCTATTGTACTTTTAATTTTTTTAATTGTAATCGGTACTTTTGTTTATGGCTTATTGCAAATCCGCCAATTACAAATATTGCAAAAACTCAAACAAAAAATATTCTATAAATTCTCGATGGCTTATATCATACATATTCCGAAATTAGACATCGAAAAGTCCAATATATACAACTTACCTGAAATAGTAAATCGTTTTTTTGACACCTTAACGCTTCAAAAAGGTTATCAAAAACTATTACTTGACATCCCTATGGCCATTATTCAAGTCATTTTAGGACTTGTTCTTCTTTCATTTTATCATCCTTTATTTATTGGTTTTGGTTTTATTTTAGTAGCCGTTTTATATGCAATCTTGTATTATACTGGAAGCAAAGGATACGAATCGGGAGTAGAAGCTAGCGACTATAAATACAAAGTGGCTGGCTGGATTGAAGAAGTAGCAAGAATCGCTTTTTCATTTAAATTTAGCCAAAATAAATTCCACATTAAAAAACAAGATGAATTAGTATCTAAACATATAGAGGCGAAAAATGAACATTTTAAAGTGCATTTGATTCAATATTGGAGTTTAATTGGTTTTAAAGTAATAATTACCGCAATCATGTTGGTTTTAGGAGCCTTCCTTTTACTTAACGAAGAAATTAATATTGGTCAATTTATTGCTGCAGATATTGTAATTATAGCAATCATGGCTTCTATTGAAAAGGTTATAATAAGTATCGACACCTTTTATGATAGTATTATCGGCTTACAGAAACTTCAAAAATTATTAAAAATGCCTAAAGAGGAAAGTGGAAGTATTCATTTTGACGATAAAAATGGCTATGATTTTGAAATTGAAAACCTAAATTATTCAAAACCTGACTCCCCTTTATTTAAAAATTTAAGCACTTCATTTCCTTCAGGAAGCAAAACTTTAATTATTGGTAATTCTGGAAGTGGAAAATCATTTTTAATTAAATCCTTATTAGGTGTTTATAGCGATTATGAAGGTCAAATTTTACTCAATGGATTATCTATAAAAACTTATGATTTAGATTCGATGCGCAAAAAAATTGCCGTATTTATGGATCAATTCGAGCTCTTTAATGGCAATATTCTGGAAAATATAACTTTTTTAGAAAATAAGTCTTTAGAACATGTTACCGATATGCTTAAAATAATAGGACTTGAAGACTTTGTAAACAAACTGCCCGAAGGACTTCATTTTCAAATAAATAGTAACAACAATACATTGCCAACACACATTCGGAAAAAAATATTATTGTGTCGCACTCTTTTATTAGATGCTAAATTATACATACTTGAAAATCCATTTGAGTTTTTAGACGAAAATTCATGTGTCCAAATACTAGAATATCTAAGACACAAAGAAGCTACGGTTATCATTACTTCTTATAATGATTCATATCAAAATTTATTTGACAAAACTATTGAATTGAAATAAATATGGACTCACCAATATACGACATTGAAGGGTTTAGCCAAAAAAATGATCTAAAATCATTTCGAAAAATTTATCATATTTCCCGAAACAGTGAAATACGAAAATGGTTTTGGGGAATTTTAATAAGTGGTGGAATATTCTTACTTTTACCTTGGACTCAAAATATTAGAGCCAAAGGAAAGGTAACTACTTTAAATCAGTATGAAAGACCTCAAGAAATTAACGCTTTAATTTCGGGCCGAATAGCAAAATGGTATAAACGAGAGGGTGATATATTAGAAGAAGGCGATACAATATTGGTATTAAATGAAATCAAACCCGAGTACTTGGATCCCAACTTAATCAATAACACCAAATTACAATTAGATCAAAAACAACTGAGCGCCGAAGGGTATATGCAAAAAGCAGCCACTGCTGATGTACAAAATCAAGCTTTAATTGAGGCTAAAGCATTTAAATTGCAATCTTTGGATAATAAAATAACTCAACAACGTCTAAAAATACAAAATGACAGTGCCGAAATCATTGCAATCAAAACCGAGTTAGCGGCTTATCAAAGACAAATTGATGCGGCACGAAAATTATATGAAAATGGCGCTATTTCTTTAGTAGAACTTGAAAAACGATCCGTAAATTTTCAAAACTCGACGGCAAAAATTGCAATTAGTCAAAATAAATTAATGCAAAGCCGACAGGAACTTTCTAATCTTTTTATTGAGAAAAATAGTGTTATCCAAGAATATAACGACAAAATTGCAAAAACACAAGGAGATAAGTATAGTGCCATTTCAAGCGCGGCTTCAAGCGAAGCCGATGTGGCTAAATTAGAAAATCAATTTCAGAATTATAGTATTCGAAATGAAATGTATGTCGTAAGAGCGCCTCAATCGGGGCAATTGGTATTTGCAAATAAATCGGGTATTGGCGAAGTGGTAAAAGAAGGGGAACGAATTATTAATATCGTACCCAAAGATCAAAGCAAAGCAGTAGAAATTTTTGTAGAACCCGTAGATTTACCACTAATTCAATTAGGTCAACCGGTTCGATTTATTTTTGATGGCTATCCCGCAATCGTTTTTAGTGGCTGGCCACAAACCTATTTTGGCACGTTTGCTGGTAAAGTATCCGCAATAGAGAGCAATGTAAGTATTAATGGCAAATTTAGAGTATTGGTAGCCGAAGACAAATCCTATAAAAAATGGCCGAAAACAATTCGAATGGGTAATGGTGCCAAAGGAATTGCTTTAATGAAAAACGTTCCTATTTTTTATGAAATTTGGCGAAACATCAATGGATTCCCACCAGAATACTACATTCAAGAAAATACTAAAACCAGTAAAAAATGAAGCTAGTTTTTAGACTTCTATTCTTTTTTTGTTTTTTTGCCTCAAAACCTTTTTTGGCACAATCAAAAGTCATGTCTTTAAACAAAATCTTCAAAAGAGTTTCCGAAAACCATCCATCGTTTCGATTAGCCAATCTTGAAATCGATAAAGCCGAAGCCTATTTATTTAGTCAACGAGGTGGTTTTGACCCTTCTTTTCAGGGAGATTACAATACTAAAAACTTTGAAAACAAATTGTATTATCAAAATACAGAAGCTTTTTTAAAAATCCCAACTTGGATTGGTGCCGATATCAAAGCGGGTTATGAAAACAATAATGGCAAACAACTTCCAAACGACCTAACACAAGGCTCTTCTACTTTTATAGGTATCGAAATGCCATTATTAAAAGATTTTTTAATCGATAAAAGAAGAGCTTCTTTGCAAATGGCTAAAATATACAAAACCCAAAGTAACGAAACTCGAACGTTGATGCTTAATGATTTGTACTTACAAGTGGCATCAGACTATTACAATTGGTGTAGAAATTATTGGATTTTAATACTTTACAAGCAATTTAGCGAAAATGCAAATGTACGATTACAGTTAGTTAAAAATCAATTTACAGCAGGAGACCGCGCCATGATTGATACGGTAGAAGCATTTATTCAATGGCAAAATTTTGAGTTAGATCGACTTGAAGCGCAACAAAACGAATGGTTTGCTAAACAAATGCTTTCACTTCATTTATGGAACGATGATGGATTTCCTTACGAACTTCAAGAAAGTGCGATTCCAGATACGCTCGAAGTTCAAAAATTTGATAAACATATATTAGGGAACTGGAATATTGAAGAACATCCATCCGTAAAATTTTATAATTACAAAATGGATGCACAAGCCGTTCAGCTCAAACTAAACCGTCAACAAATTTTACCTCAGTTAAACCTTGGCGCCTCTTTTCTTCAAAGAAGTTTTAACCAAATGGAAAATACACCAATAGCCGAAAATTATAAGTTTGGTATCAGTTTTAAAGCACCATTAGGCATGCGAGAAGCAAGAGGAAAAACACTTCTTTCTAAACTGGAATTAAATGAAACCAATTGGTTTTTAAAGTATAAAAAATGGGAAATTGAAACTAAAGTAAAAACGATAGATCGAGAGTATCATCTATATGTAAAAATGCTTGAGAATGTGCAATTGCTTAATCTCAATTATTTTAAAATGCTTAATAACGAATCTTTGCTATTAACTCAAGGAGAAAGTAATATATTTTTGGTAAACAATCGAGAAAACAAATGGCTAGAAGGACGCATAAAAGCAATAGATTTATACACCAAGACACAAATTACGCATAGAAAGCGCCTTTGGGCTCAAGGCCGCTATGAGTAAAAAATACCGCTTTTAAGATAAAAAGAATATTTTTGTTACTGCAATATGAGTGAACGAATTATCTTAGGAATTGACCCTGGTACACTATTTTTGGGATATGGAATTATCAAAATCCAAAAAAGCAAAATCGAATTGGTTTGCCTTGGCGAAGTGCGTTTGAATAAACTTGAAAACCATCAATTAAAACTTAAAAAAATTTTTGAACGTATTTCACAGCTTATCGATGAATACAAACCCGATGAATGCGCTGTCGAATGCCCGTTTTATGGAGAAAATGTTCAAAGTATGCTTAAATTGGGTCGAGCGCAAGGTGTAGCTATGGTTGCTTGCCTGAGCAAAGATCTGCCGGTAGAAGAGTATTATCCTAAAAAAGTGAAACAATCGATTACGGGCAATGGAAATGCTTCAAAGGAGCAAGTAGCTCAAATGCTCCTAAAGTTATGTAATATGAAAACCCTTCCCAAATCATTAGATGCCACTGACGCCCTTGCAGTTGCAGTTTGTCATTATTTTCAAGGTAGTGGTAGTATCGAAAAGGGAACTAAAAAATATAGCGGTTGGGGCGCATTTGTTAATGAAAACAAAGATAAAATTAAGTAAAACCAAAATATTTTATTTGAAAATGAAAAAGAAAATCTTACTTTTACTTTTATCGTTTCTAGTATTAATCGGAATTGCAATAGGAATATTATATACAAATAAAGATATAATTATTCAAAATCTTATTTTTGAAAATAATAAAAAATATCAAGGTCAAATTTCAATAAAAAGCATTGATTTTTCATTTCTAAAACAATTTCCTTATACCTCAATTCAACTTAATAACTTAAATGTTTGGGAAACTAAAGATACGCTTCAAAAGCCAATTGTTTCGATTAAAAAAGCCTATTTAGGATTTAATTTATGGTCGCTTATTCAAAAAGATTACAACATTAAAAAAATTGCTCTTCAAGATGGAAACATTCATTTGATTCAAGATGAAAATAATATATTAAATATTCAAAAAGCATTTGAAACGAAAGAAAAAGATGCCTCTGAGTCGGTTCATTTTGACATTAATGAAATTATTTTAGAACAAATTGACATAAAAAAAGAAAATGTATTGCAAAAAACTATTGTTGAAGTTGATGCCGAAAATGGAAAAGCTCAATTTTCATATCAAAAAAAACATATAGCACTAAAGCTAGATACAAAATTCTTATTAAATGTTTTTAAAAATAATAAACCAACATTCATCCATCAGAAACATTTTGAACTTCATACCGACTTCATTTTTGATCGCGCTACTCACTTGCTCACTTTTAAAAAAACTAGCGTAGAATTGGAGCATGCTCAGTTTGAAATGAAAGGAAAAATAGATGTGGATAATGACATGTTTGTTGATTTAAATTTTCATGGTGAAAAAAAGAATTTTGACTTGCTCTTGGCAATGGCACCAAATGATATAGCCCAAACGCTCAAAACATATGATAATAAAGGTAATATCTTTTTTGATGCAAAAATACTGGGGAAAACGATCAATGGCAATAACCCTTTAATTGAAGCCCGATTTGGATGCAAAGAAGGATACATTTTAAACTCAGATGTTAATAAAAAAGTAGACGAACTTGGTTTTTTATGTACTTTTTCTAATGGCGCAAATCACAATGCTTCGAGTTCGGTATTTGAATTGAGTGACTTTTCAGCAAAACCAGAAGCTGGAATTTTTAAAGCAAAAATGAAAGTAGTTAATTTTGAGTCTCCCGAAATTGATATGCAAATTGACTCGGATTTCGATTTAAATTTCTTAACTAAATTTCTTAAACTTTATCACTTAAAAAATTTGGAAGGCAAAGTATTACTTTCAATGAAATTTCACGATATTATTGATCTAAAAAATCCAGAAAAGAGTTTAGAAAAACTAAATCAAGCTTATTACAGCAAATTACAAATATCAAATCTAAATTTTAAATCCGAAAGCTATCCGCAAAAAATTTCGAATCTAAATGTAGATGCCTCGATTGAAGGAGAAACGCTTTTTGTAAAAAATTGCAACTTTAACATTAATAATTCCGACATACAGTTAACTGGAAAAGTTAAAAATATTCCTGCCCTTATCCATCAAAACCATCAACAAATTGAATCGGATTTTCATTTTAAATCCAAAAAATTAGACTTCAATGATTTTTATATTTCAAAGAATAAAAACATAAATGAAATTGCTTCCAATTTAAAGTTAGATTTTCTTTTTAAAGGAGCCGCCAATACGTTTGTCACTTCTAAAACACTTCCACTAGGTCAGTTTTATCTTACTAATTTGTCCGGAAAACTCAAAAACTACAAACACGAGCTGAAAGCAATTAACGGACTTTTTTATATCAAACCTAATGACATCATTATTAAACGTTTGGATGGAAAAATGGATGCCTCCGACTTTCATTTTAAAGGAAATATAAGTCATTACGAACTTTGGCTATCCGAAATTAAACAGGGACGCACCACTATTGATTTTGACTTCAATTCAAACAACTTGATTTTAAAAGATGTTTTTACATATAACAATCACAATTATATTCCCGTTGAATATCAAGATGAAACCGTAGAAGATTTTAAATTTCACGGAAAGGTATCACTTGATTATCAAGACAGCTTGAAAGCTACCGATTTTTATCTAACGCATTTTAAGGCAAAATTTAAGCGCCATCCAATAGCATTCCATCATTTGAAAGGTCATTTTCATCTAGAAAATAAGTTATTGAATATTAAATCTTTTGAAGGCAAGCTTGGAGAAAATGATTGGAATATTAAAGGAATATATGCTCTTGAAAATGTAAAAGCAAATAGCAAACTTTATATTCATTCTAATAATTTGAATTTAAATGAACTTTTTTCTTATACCTTAAAAGAAAATGAAAACGTAAAAGACCATGACAGTGGATTTAATATTTTTAAAGAACCGTTCCCAAATTTAAATATTTACTCTAAAGTAAAAACCTTTAAATATAAAAACTACAACATAAAAAACATGTTGTGTGATATTGAAATTAAAGAAAATCACATGGTTTATTTAAATCAATTTAAATGCCAAGTTGCCGATGGAATTATGGACGCTAAAGGATATTTTAATGGGTCAAATCCTAATAATATTTATATCAAGCCTGACATCAAAATACAGAAAGTAGATTTAGACCAAATGATGATTAAATTTGACAATTTTGGGCAAGACCGATTGGTTTCAGATAATATTCATGGGCAATTTTCGGGAAGAATAACTGGAAAGCTTTATGTTCATTCGGACTTCGTGCCTAATATTCAAAAATCAAACTTAAAAATGGATGTTTTGATTGAAAATGGTAGATTGGATAATTTTGCTCCTTTAGAATCGATGTCGAGTTATTTTGGAAATAAAAATCTAAAAAAGATAAAATTTGATACCCTTTCAAATACGTTTTTTGTAAATGGAGGGGTCATGTCGTTTCCAAATATGAACATTAACTCCTCTCTTGGATATATAGAAGTGTCCGGAAAACAAGATATGGATTTAAAAATGGATTATTTTGTTCGAGTTCCCTTAAAATTAGTGAGTAAAGCGGTATTTACAAAACTATTTAAAAAATTACCAGAAAGCATAAACGAGCAACAAGAAGATGATATAATAATACGAGATCCTCAAAAACGTCTTCGATTCCTAAATTTAAGAATCCTTGGAACGCCCGAAAATTATAAAATTTCAGTAGAACGAGTTAAAAATGAAAACAAGGAAATCAAAAAATCAGATACTTTTTTGTTTAACAAAATTGAAGATGAAATCATAGATTAAAAAGATAAAATAAATTTATATATGAATCGTTTATTATCATAGGGTTAACATCCAGTTAATTTTAAAGAATGTTTCATCTAATTTAAGAATTTGCTAAAAAACTTAAATTTTCTTCATTGAATAAAAAAAATGATTAATTTCGCAACATCACAAAATATTAAAAGATGTCGGAAAACTATAAATTTAGAAGTATCAAGATTTACACCTCCAATGAGTGGTTGTATGAGAGCAAAAAGTATCGACACGTTTTTGATGTGGCCGAAGTTAAACATATATATATCGAATTGGCATTTTTTAATAAACAATTTGATGAACAAGAATGGACTGCAAATATTAATCTAAAAGCATTTTCAATTACAAATACGCGTACCGAACTTTGTAATATTCATTTGAATAAATCTATTAAACCCGACGAAAATGTAGTTTATATTCGAGAAGGCTGGGGACAAGAAACATCAGGAAGTTATTGGAAAGAAGGTGAGTACCTTTGGGAAGCCTATATAGATGATGAAATGGTAGGAAGTAGTTATTTTTATATTTATGATGTTGGTGTAGTAACTCCAGACCAAAATAAGTATTTTTTTATCTCCGATGCCAATTTATACGAAGGCCCCGATGTAAATCTACCCATTCATCAGCGAAAATACATGGTGGAATTTGACTACATCAACACACGTTTCGTGTGGGTTGAATGTGAAATAGAAAACCTTTTGACTAGAGATTGGATGTGCGAATTGCAGTTTAATTTTTATAATGACGCGCATCAACTTAAAGGCTCAAGCACCCGAATGGGGCGAGTGCCCGCATCCGGAAATTTAATTATTGAAACCGGTTGGGGAAGTGATAGTAAAGGAACCTGGTTTGAAGACGACTTAACTGTAGAGATTTTATTTATGGATACGCTAGTAGCTATCATTCCATTTCATATGGGTAAGGAATTTGTTGAAGGGGAATCCAATTTAATCACTTCGGGCTCCGAAATGTTTAATGAGCTTCCGGCAATTCATTTACCGCAGCAAGAAATTGACACCAAATCGCTTGAAGAGCTCATTAGTGAAATGGATAATTTGATTGGACTTGAGAACGTAAAACAAGAAGTTAAAGATTATGTTCAGTATTTAAATTTCTTGATTTTAAGAAAAGAAAAAGGATATGATGACAATTCAAATATAAGTTTACATTCCGTGTTTATGGGAAATCCGGGCACAGGTAAAACTACCGTTGCGCGTCTTTTAGGTAAGATTTTTCATAAAATGGGATTTTTGAGCAAAGGACATATTCATGAAGTCGATCGAGCCGATTTGATTGCCGAATATATCGGGCAAACAGCTCCTAAAGTTAAAGAAGCCATAGACCAAGCAAGAGGAGGCATTTTATTTATTGATGAAGCGTATGCTTTATATCGATCGGGCGAAGACTCAAAAGATTTTGGTCGTGAAGTTATTGAAATAGTTCTTAAAGAAATGAGTGATGGAAAAGGCGATTTAGCCATTTTTGTTGCGGGTTATCCAAAAGAAATGGAAGTATTTTTAGATAGCAATCCGGGCTTAAAATCGAGATTTAGCCATTATTACAATTTTCAGGACTATACGCCTCAAGAATTGGATGAAATCGCGCATTTGGAGTTTAATAAGTACAAGTTGAATATAACAAATGATGCTAAAAATTTACTTTCTAAAAAATTAGTGGATTTGTATCGAGGCCGAACACGTTCTTTTGGTAATGCGCGCGAAGTGATTCGAATCGTTAATGAGTCTAAAATGAACATGGGACTTCGTTTGATGAAAAATGAAAATGTAAAGGATCTTCCTGCCGAAATGTTCAGCGAAATTTTAGAAGCCGATATCAAAGAAGTTTTTGAAGATGGTAAAAAGAAAAAACCTATAATTCCTGTAGATGAAGAACTATTAAAAGGAAGTCTCGAAGAATTAAATAGTTTGATTGGTTTGGGCAATGTGAAAAAAGAAGTTACCGAACTTATTAAATTAGTCAAATTTTATCAAGAAGAAGGTAAAGATGTAATGAATAAATTTTCTTTACATTCGGTATTTACAGGAAATCCGGGTACTGGTAAAACGACCGTTGCAAGAATTGTGGCTAAAATTTTTAAGGCACTAGGTATTTTAGAAAGAGGTGATTTGGTGGAATGCGACCGCGAAAAATTAGTTGGTGCATTTGTAGGACAAACTGCAATAAAAACCAATGAAATGATCGATAAAGCTAAAGGTGGGGTTTTATTTATTGATGAAGCCTATGCCCTATCCAGTGGTTCACCAAGTGATTTTGGAAATGAAGCAATCGATACGATTTTAAAACGTATGGAAGATTTACGAGGCGAAATGATTGTAATCGTTGCGGGTTACACCGATAGAATGCAAACCTTTCTTGAGAGTAATCCAGGATTACGTTCCCGTTTTGATCGTAAATTTGAGTTTGAAGACTATACAGGTGAAGAATTAATTGAAATATTTACTGAAATGATCCATTCGGAGTCTTTAAAAATGGATAAAAAATGTCAAGAATTCATGGAAGTATATTTCAAAGATTTGGTTCGACAAAAATCAAAATATTTTGGGAATGCTCGAGCCGTTCGAAAAATCATGGAAAAAGCAGTCAAAAATCAAAATCTAAGATTGGCAGAATTACCATTAGAAAAACGAACTGACAAATTACGTAAAACGTTAATGTTGGATGATGTAAAATCATTTGACCCAACTAAAGATGATTTTCTAGAAAGTGGCAAAGGTGTTCGAATCGGTTTTTAAATTCGAAATATGGATCCCATAAATCACTATATTGATCACACGCTATTATCCTATAACGCAGATTCAAATGCTATAGATCGCTTATTAAAAGAAGCCATTTTATATGAATTTAAAGCCATTTGTGTTGCTCCCAACTATGTATCATATTGTAATAAATCTCTTTATGATAACGAAGGATTCAAGCCTAAAATCGCTTCTGTTGTAGGATTTCCTAACGGCAATGACCCCTTAATATCAAAATTATCTACTATAGAATTTATTGCAAAAGAAGGCTGCAACGAAGTTGATTTTGTAATAAATAGCAGTTATATCAAAAATCAAAAATGGGATGAAATTTTTTTAGAAACAAAGATATTAACAAGTGTTATTCATGATTCGGGGTTAACGTCTAAGTGGATTATTGAAAGTGGAGCCAATACAGAATTTGAAAATTTAAAAATTATTGAAATCGCAAATCATTTAAAACCACATTTTGTAAAAACCTCTACGGGTATTCATAGCAAAGCACGTATCGAAGATGTCGTTTTGCTTCGTAAACAATTAGATGAAAATATAAAAATTAAAGCTTCGGGTGGCATAAAAACACGAAAAGAGGCCATACAATTCATTAAAAAAGGCGCTTCAAGAATTGGAACTTCAAGTGGCGTTTTTATGATGGGGTAAACTCAATACAATTAAACGCTTTGTTTAGAAAGATCGATTCATTTTGATTTAAAAAATTAATAATTCAATATAGAAATGTCTTATAATTTCTATATAAAAATTAAATACTTAAAACGCTATAAACAGACAAATAATAAAGTATATTTGCAAAAATTTAAAATATGTCGAATTCCTTTATCTTAAGAAATGGAACAAAAGTTTTTGATTTTAAAACTTTCAAAGGCGATTTTGCATATATTGCTTATCAATGCGGATAGATTCCTTTTGAAGGTTATATTTTCAAAACCAATATTGAATATACCATCAAAAATGGAGCAATTGAGCAAAATTTGGAAAAATTAATGAAAAAAAATTAAATTATAAAGCTCTGATTTTCAACATATTAAAAAAAATATTAAATTTATTAACATTTTTTATCATTTTTCGAGTTTCAAATTTATAAAATGATGTATCTTTGCAGTCGAAATTTTTAAACAATTAAATTAAAAAAAAATGAAAAAATTTGCAATGTTATTTACTGTAGCTACAGTATTCGCTATTTCTTGTAACAATGAGGCTCCAGCTACTGAAGCTGTTGAGGAAACTGCTACTGAGGTAGTAGAAGAAGTTGCTCCAGTTATGGATTCAACTGCTGTTGCAGTTGATTCAACTGTTGCTGCTCCAGCTACAAAATAATCTTAACAGATTAAAAGCTATAGCCATCTCTTTTTGAGGTGGCTTTTTTTTTGTATATAATTAAAAATATTCTATAGTTTTGTATTTTATAAATTAATAAAATGACAAACAATTATAGTAAAGCAACTTTAGCGACCTTAGTAAGTATCTATTTCTTTTTTGGTTTTGTTGCCGCTTCAAACAATATTCTAATTCCTACTTTTAATAAATTTTTCCAGCTTTCGCAACTTCAATCGATGCTTGTGGATTGGGCATTTTATGCAGCTTATTTTGTGGGTTCTTTTATTTATTTAGTATATTCTCAATTAAAAGGCGACTGGCTGAATAAAGTGGGTTATAAAAATGGATTAATTTCTGGACTCATAGTATCTAGTATTGGTGTTTTATTTTTCTTACCCGCATCCATTTTTGAAAATTACTTCCTATTTCTAAGCGGACTTTTTATTATAGGGCTTGGATTTTCAATTCAACAAATTGTTTTAAATCCATTTCTGTTAGCTATGGGATCTGAAGAAACCGGAGCACACCGAATCAATATTGCGGGTAGTATTAATTCAATAGCAACAATGGTGGCACCCATTATTTTAAGTAAAGCACTATTTAGCAACATTAATATTAATCAATCTCTTGACAATCTTAGATCTTTAATACCCGTAACGTTATTACTATTTTGTTTTTTTGTATTATGTATTATTTTCATTTGGTTTAGAAATGTGCCCTCAGTAAAAAAAGGAGAACCTATTGTAAAAGATTTTAACCTTTTTGATTATCCTCAGTTAATTTTAGGTATCGTTGGAATTTTTGTTTATGTAGGAATTGAAGTAAGCTTAGTAAGTAATTTAGGTAAGCTTTTAATGGACGAAAATAAATTACATGAAAGTCAAATAGCTATTTGGATTTCACTTTATTGGGGAAGTTTGATGATTGGCCGATGGGCGGGCAGTTCAGAAGTTTTTGTAGGAAAGAAATGGTCAAATCTTGCAAAAATTATTTTACCATTTTTGGCATTTGGATTTATCATATTGGTAAACGGAGACAATGCTTATTTTCTTTTAAAAGACTATATCTATTTTATAATTATTGCTACGTTGGTATTTATTCTTGCAGGAAGATTAGCTTCATACAATTTACTTGTTTTTAGTGCTATAGGTGGGATTTCTTTGCTATGTGGACTCATTTTACATAATGAATGGTCTGTTTTTTTATTTATCAGTACTGGACTTTATTTAAGCGTACTATGGCCTTGTATCTTTGAAATTGCTACTAAAAATCTTGGCAAATATACGAATATTGGCTCATCTTTGTTAGTTATGATGATTATTGGGGGAGGAATTATTCCGTTAATTCAAGGATATATAGCAGATCAATACGGGATTTTTAATTCGTATTGGGTACCATTATTTGGATTTATTTATTTAATTGTTTTCGGGTTTATTGCAGTAAAAAAAGAAAATAATTCATTTTTAGGAAAAACGGAAAACACCTAAAATTTCAGCTAAATATCAAAAAAAACGTACCTTTGCTTTTTTAAATTTAAATATAGAAGATTATGTATAGAACGCATCACTGCGGCGCATTAAACAAGAGTTTTATTGGCAAAACCGTTACGCTTAGCGGATGGGTACAAAATAATCGTGATTTTGGAAAACTTACATTTATCGACCTGAGAGATCGTTTTGGTATAACACAAATTGTATTTAACGAAGAAGAACAAGAAATTTTATCAAAAGAAGCTCGTCAACTAGGAAGAGAATTTGTAATACAAATTGAAGGAACTGTCATCGAGCGAAGTAATAAAAATTTAAATATACCTACTGGAGAAATCGAAATAGCAGCAAACACCTTAAAGATAATAAGTAAAAGTGAAACGCCTCCTTTTACAATTATTGATGAAACTGATGGTAGTGAAGAACTTCGATTAAAACATAGATATTTGGATATTCGACGACCAATCATGCGCGACCGATTAATCACAAGAGCCAAAATGGTGCAGATTATCAGAGCCTATTTAGACCAGCAAGAGTTTGTAGAAATAGAAACCCCTACTTTTATAAAATCAACCCCCGAAGGCGCTCGAGATTTTTTAGTTCCGAGTCGATTACATCAAGGACAATTTTACGCACTACCGCAATCTCCACAAATCTTGAAACAACTTCTTATGGTATCTGGAATGGATCGATACTATCAGATTGTAAAATGTTATCGCGATGAAGATTTCAGAGGCGATCGTCAACCCGAATTTACTCAAGTAGATTGCGAAATGAGCTTTGTGCATCAAGAAGATGTGCTTCAAATGTTTGAAGGATTAACAAAAAAAGTATTTCAAGAAATCAAATCAATCACGCTGCCCGACTTTCAAAGAATCAGTTTTCATGATGCCATGAAGTATTATGGAAGTGATAAACCCGATTTAAGATTTGATTGTAAAATTATAGAAATTCAAGATTCACTTCCTGCTACTGAATTTGCTGTTTTTAATCAAACGATTGCAAATAAAGGCATTATAGCTGGATTAAACGCAAAAGGATGCGCTGCTTATACACGTAAACAATTGGATCATTTAACTGATTTTGTCAAAGAGCCACATCGTGGACTACAAGGACTGGTTTGGATTCGATGGAATGATGAAGGTATCAAATCCAGCGTAGATAAATTTTTCAGTGCGGAACAACTCGAAGCCATTTTAGAACTATTTAATGCTGAAAAAGGCGACCTTATCTTAATTGCTGCTGAAAAAGCGTCAAAAGTAAGAAAATCTCTTGGCGACTTAAGACTAGAATTGGCAAAACAAAATCAATGGTATCAAGAAAATCAATATAGCGTTTTGTGGGTTATAGATTTTCCTCTTTTTGAAGAAGACGAAGACACTGGAGAAACTATTTTTATGCATCATCCATTTTGTATGCCTCATGAAAATGATTTACAATATCTAGAAAATGAGCCACTCAAAGTAAAAGGACAATTGTATGACTTAGTTATCAATGGTAACGAAGTACTTAGCGGTTCTATACGAATTCATGACAAAGCGCTACAAGATCGAATATTTAAAATTTTAGGCATGTCGGAAACCGAAATTGAAAACAAATTTGGCTTTATGGTCAATGCTTTTAAATATGGCGCTCCGCCTCATGGTGGCTGTGCATTTGGTCTTGACCGTTGGGTTTTATTACTTACTGGTGGTGATACAATTCGAGATGTCATTGCATTTCCAAAAAGCAGCAACGGTAAAGATATGATGATGGACGCTCCTACTTTTGTAGATGTTAAGCAACTTGATGAATTAGGTATTCAAATTAAATCAAAACCATAGGTTATTTTTAAATGATTAATTTTGGTTAAATTCAACTTACTGTTAATCTAAACATTGAATAGATAAGACTTAAATAAAAATAAGTCTAAGAATTTAGTTTTAATCTTAATAAAAGTTTATTAAAATAAAAAACCTCCATCAATGTGGAGGTTTTAAGTTTTATTGAATTTCTATATCAAACTGAACAAGATTTATAAATTCAGAAACCCGTTGTTGTATATCTTCATGCGTTAATTCTTTGAGCCTTTCTGTCCCAAATTTTTCACAAGTAAAACTTGCCATTGCCGATCCATAAATTACCGCTCTTTTCATATTCTTAAATGAAATGTCTCCACTTTTTGCTAAGTAGCCAAGAAATCCGCCTGCAAATGTATCTCCAGCACCGGTAGGGTCAAATACTTCTTCTAATGGCAATGCAGGAGCATAAAATACCTGGTTTTCATGAAAAAGTAAAGCACCATGTTCTCCTTTTTTAATAATTAAATATTTTGGCCCCATTTTCAATATTTTTTGAGCCGCTTTTACTAAGCTATATTCTCCTGAAAGTTGACGCGCTTCTCCATCATTAATAGTTAAAACATCTACACGGGAAATTACTTTTTTAAGGTTATCTAATGCTACATCCATCCAAAAATTCATTGTATCTAAAACTACAAGTTTTGGTTTTTGAGCCATTTGATCCAACACGTTTAGTTGCAATACAGGGTCAATATTTCCAAGTAATAAATAGTCCGAATTTTGATAATTAGATGGCAGAACTGGGTTAAAATCTAGTAAAACATTAAGCTCTGTAGCCAAAGTATCTCTACCATTCATATCCATGTGATAACTTCCACTCCAAAAGAAAGATTTTCCACCTTTTTTAATTTCTATACCATCGATATTAACTCCTCTTCTTTGCAATTCTTGAAGTTCATCCATATCAAAATCATCTCCAATTATAGAAACAATATTTATTGGTTGATAAAAATACGCTGCGGAATAGGCAATATACGTAGCCGCACCTCCTACAATTTTATCCGTTTGGCCAAATGGCGTTTTAATAGCATCAAAAGCTACTGTTCCAACTACAGTTATACTCATTTTATAAAATTTTAATCTTTTGGCAAAGATAATTTATTTAGACCGTTTGATGTTTATTTTTAAAATAAAGTAAACATCAAGTTAAAACTATCAAAATATTTAAAAATATTACAAATTGAAAATCAATTCATTTTACAATTAGAAAAGCGGAAAACAAAAAAAACCTTTTTATTTAAAAAAACAATTTTATATTTGCACTCGTTTTTGAATAAAAGACAAAAAGGAAATTATTCCTCCTTAGCTCAGTTGGTTGAGTCCCGTACCTACGGGATTAATCAGAGGGGAAAACAAGGAAAAATAATAAAGGAAATTATTCCTCCTTAGCTCAGTTGGTTAGAGCATCTGACTGTTAATCAGAGGGTCGCTGGTTCAAGTCCAGCAGGGGGAGCCAAAGCCACTTCATCACTGAAGTGGCTTTTTTTATGTTAATAAATTGCTTTTATGTTTTACATTTATATCATTTACTCCAACGATGCTGAAAAATTTTATGTTGGTCATTCTGAAAATCCTTGGGAACGAATTCTTCAGCATAATGAAGACCGCAATGATAAATATACGGGAAAATATCAAAATTGGGAGTTGAAAGCCGTTTTTGAAGTTTCTAATAATCGTGGAGATGCGTTAAAAATTGAAAAGTTTATCAAAACTCAAAAAAATAAAAAACTTTTACTTAAACTAATAGATCCCGAGTTTATTCCGAACGAAACTCTTGCTCTGTTGGTTAGAGTCCCGCACGTGCGGGATTAATCAGAGAGAAGCCCAAATAACGCAATTACAATTTACAAAACATACATTTTCAAATAGTTGAACTCTTTTATTCTTTTTTAACAAAGATACCATTTATATTTGTTTTTGTTTACAAAACATAAAAATACTATGATTAATAACATAATTAAAAATTGGTTTGGATTTTTTCTAAATAAAACCTTAATTCCAATCTTTATATCTATTGTATTTTCATTATCTTCACAAAAAATAATCAATCAAGTAAATCAATTTCCAGTAGGAAATGCTACAATCATTTTTACAACGCTAAATGCAAATCAATTAATTGGTTATTCTCGTTCTAATACGTTAGGAGCTTTTCAAATCCCAACAAACCTTCCTGACACATGCAATCTACTTGTTTGGCATCCGAATTATCTTATTTATCGGAATAAATGGATTTTAAAAGAACAAATTGAAGAAATTAAAATTTTTCCTAAAAACAAGGTCGTTCGTGAGGTTTTGGTTACGGCTAATAAAGCAATAACGATGAATGGAGATACGGTTTCTTATATTGCAGACAGTTTTAAAGTGCCTCAAGATGCATCGGTTGAAGATTTACTAAAAAAATTACCCGGGCTAGTTGTTGACAAGAATGGAACTATTAAAGCTCAAGGTCAAGAAGTTACGAGAGTATTGGTAGATGGAGATGATTTTTTTGGTGCCGACCCATCTTTAGCTACAAAAAATCTGGATGCCAATATGATTGCCAAAGTGGAGGTTATTGATGTGGCCAATCAAGAAACGCGTCAAACAGGCATTGATAATGGAGAAAAAGAAAAAATCATAAACTTAAAACTTAAAGAAGCATACAAAGTTGGAATGTTTGGGAAAATGCAAGCAAGTGCTTCTAATACTAAAAGATATGACAATAAAGGACTTGTTCAGATATATTCTCCAAAAACAAAAGCTTCGGCATATCTAATTCACAACAATTTGAACAATTCATTAGGCTGGCAAGATCGCCAGAATTATATGGGTGGGGCAGGAAACTGGTTTTATGATGAAAATCTAGATCAATGGATCAGCCCAGATGGTCAAAATAATATTGACGACTTAGGAGTTATTCCAATTAAAATTCAAGGTGGTGGATTTTTGAACCATAGTTGGAACGAAAAAGAAAGTAATTTGTCGATTAAGTATGACATGGACTATAATAATTATAATGGCGGTCGTTTTTCAAATAGTATTCAATCCTTTGATTCAACTCGAATTTTTAGAAAAATCGACAATGAAACCATTGATCAAATTTCGGAAAAACAAAAGTTTAATATAAATTTTAATCATAAATTTGATTCCTTCAATACCATTTCAGCAAAAACTTCGCTTTCAAAACTTTTTAATCCGTATCAATCCTCTTCAAATTCAATTTTACAAAATCAAAACAATTTTGACACTTTAAACACAAATCAAAATATACAGATAGGAGAACGAAACCAAACTGATATTTCATTGGAGGTAAGCTACAGACATAATTTTAGAAAAGCCGGGCAGACGTTCCAAATAACAACTATGTTATTAAATGACAATCATTCTAATGAATTTGACAATAATTCCATATTAAATGTTTTAGAAAGTGGAGGTTATCAAGACAGTAAATTGAATCAAAATTTTTCGCAAAAATACCTAAACAATACGATAAAAGCATCAGCGCTATTTACACTCCCTATTTATAAAAAAACTTGGATACTCGAAGCAGGAGCCTCTACAATTCATAACAATAATCAATCGGATCGGATTACAACAAATATCTTTAATGGAACCTTGTCAGAACCTATTGATTCATTAAGCAATCTAACATCATATCGCGTTTCGGGTTATTCGGAAAGCTTAAAGTTGAATTTTGTAAATAAAAAGATTAAAGTAAAACTTGGTGCTACTATGAATCAGATTTTTTTAAATCAAAAAGCTGTAAATACCAATTCTTTAAATAGAAGTTTTAATTTTATCCAACCGTATTTAATTTTCAACTATACCTATGCTAAAAATTCAAACTATAAGTTTAGTTATATTCAATCGTATAATGCTCCAAAAATCGATCAACTTCAGGAATTTTTAGACAATCAGAATCCCATTGAAAGAAGATTAGGGAATTCAAATTTAATTCCTACAAAAATTCACACTTGGCGCACTTCATTTAATTTAAGTAGGCCTTTTACAAATACATATTTATGGGCTTCAAGCAGTTTTACATTAAAAGAAAATGACATTGTTAATTCAAGTAAGATTCTTGAAAATGGAGTCCGAGAAATCACATTCATTAATCAAAATGGCAATTGGAATTGGAATGCAAATGCAAATATTTCTTTTAAAGTACCTAAAACACCCGTAGTTTTAAATCCAAATATATACGGAGGAATAAGCAGAAATAATACCATGATAAATGAAATTAAAAATATAAATCTAAGAAGAAATGTATCCTTTGGATTAAATATTCCTATAGAAATTGACAGTACATGGAGTGGAAGTTTTGATTTTGATGCCAGCTATACCCACAATTCAATTCAATCCTCTTCTTTGACCGATCAAAAATTTTGGAAATATGAAAATAGATTTGATTTAACCTATTCGTTTTTTAAAACATGGAAAATAGGCAGTAATATCTCTTGGAATTATTATCCTGCTCAATCTTCCTTTGCGCAAAGTCAGAGTATTTGGTTATGGAGTGCCGAGTTATCCAAAAAAATATCAAAAAAAACACCTTTAACTTTAAAGTTGATTGCATATGATCTTTTAGCTCAAAATCAAAGTATACAAAGATTTGCTTGGGGCAATAGTATCACTGAAATGCAACAAGATCGAATTACACGTATGTTCTCAATAGCTCTTGAATGGCGCTTTAAATCTAAAAAATCAGAAAAATCCGATGGACACTAAAACATTATGCTTCTTACTTTTAATCAGCGTTAGCTCAACCATGCTTTCTCAAAGAACATTATCGCAAGTTTCTATTAAATATGAGCGCAAAATAAATGTAGAGAAATTATTTAAGAATAACGAATGGGCAAAAGGAAAAAACCGCTTTTATATAGATAGTTTTGAATTACAATCCAATGGAAGTATTCAAAGATATGAAAAATTAGAACAAGAAGAAATGGAGCGTTGGACTAGTGCTTACAAATCATATAGTAATTTTTATATTGATTTAAATAAAAAACTAAGATGGGCAAACAAAGAAATATCAGGCACCGAAGTACATTTAATGGATTCACTACCTACTTATAATTGGCGTATTATTGATGAAACTCGAAATATTCAAGGGTATGAATGTATCAAAGCAGAAACAACTATTTTCGATAGTATTGTTGTCGTTGCTTTTTTTACTCCCGAATTACTTCCTGAATCAGGGCCTGAATCTTTTGGAGGACTTCCAGGCACTATTTTAGGACTTGTCATTCCGTTTCTTCAAAGCACCTATTTAGCCAAAAGTATCCGTCCTTTGTCCGAAAATATTAAATCTTTAAAACCTAAAGGAAAACAAATAGACAAAAAAGAATTAGAGAAGAAATTGATGGATATCTACAAAGATTGGGAAGAAAATTTTGATAAAATTATGTATGTAAAAATGATGATGTGATTCTATTTTAAAAATTACAGATCACTAAATTTTCAAAAAATAGGTATACTTATCTATGTAACTAAATTATTACTGACAATAGATTCCGATATCGAATCATTGTATTCTAAAAAGCTTAAAAAATCCATTTTTAAACTGAAATAAACATTAAATTGAAAAATATTTCAATTTTGTCATTTTTTTGACTACCTTTACGTAAAATAATTAACTCAAGAGTATCATAACATTGAGTCAAACTATTTTTGATATAGTAAAACATTTATATAATTCTGATTTAATACATTTTCTTTAAAATTAAAAAGTTATGATTTTATATATAAAAAACATGGTGAGCCATCGTTGTAAAATGATCGTAGAACAAGAACTTAATAAATTAGAAATTAAATATTTTTCTGTAAAGCTCGGTGAGATAAAATTACAAGAAAGATTAAATCATGCTATTTATAAAAATCTAGAATTAGTTTTAAAAAAAATTGGACTAGGGATAATTAAAGATAAAAAATCATTACTAATTGAAAAAATGATTCATTTAATAATTGATAAAATTTATAATTCTACTGATGATACGAAATTTAATTTCTCCGAATATTTAACTAAGAATTTATACTATAATTACCATTATCTTGCGGAATTGTTTTCCAAAAAAAAGAGAATTACGATAGAACATTTTATAATTCTTCACAAAGTGGAGCGAATCAAGGAGCTGATCATGTATAATGAAATGAATTTGACCGAAATATCGTATATCATGCACTATAGCAGTGTTTCACATCTTTCAAAGCAATTTAAAAAAACGACAGGGCTCACGCCATCTTTTTTTAGAAATTTGGAACAGAAAAAAAGAAGTAATATAGAAGACTTGTAGCAAAACCTACGAATTATACAACATTGATTCTTAATTGTATATCATTTTGAAACCTATAAAATCTACCTTTGTAAGGTAGAAACAATTCGGTAGCTACGCTAAATTTATTGAGATGAAAAATAATTCGGAATTGCAGATAAATGTCCAAAATGCTATAAAATGGAAACCACTTTTGAATGCTGCCGAAATAGGCGTAACGTCAAAAGATGGCATTGTTTCATTGACTAGTTCGGTAAGTTCTTGGCATCAAAAAGAAGAAGCGGGACGTATAGCGTGGAATACGCCTAGAATCTGGCGAGTAAATAACGACTTGGCTATAGAGCACAGATACTTTTAGGTATAGAAGTAATTTAATCCAAAACGATGGGAGGCAAAAGTTTTTCATCGTTTTTTATCACCTAAAAAGCAATATAAAAAATGTTACAAGTCAATAAAGAAGGTATAATCCTTTCAAAAACAACATTGGATTTTGAATGTGAAGGCGTATTGAATCCCGCTGTAATCAAAGAAAAAAATGAAATTCATCTTTTCTACCGTGCGGTAGCTAAAGACAATTATTCTACGATTGGATATTGTAGATTGAAATCACCCACAAAGGTAGGACATCGAAATAGTAAACCCATTCTATACCCCGAATCGGATTATGAAAAACAAGGCTTGGAAGACCCTCGCGTTGTAAAAATTGAAGACACCTTCTATCTTTCATATACGGCATTTGATGGCATAAATGCATTAGGCGCATTAGCAACATCAAAAGATTTGACAAAATGGGAAAAACATGGAATCGTTGTGCCCCAAATAACCTACGAAGAATTTAAAGCTTTTGTAGAATCTAAAGCCCCTTTAAGTGAAAAATATATTCGGTTCAATGAAAATCAAAAAACCCATGAAAAACAGGATGAAAAACTCTTTTTATGGGATAAAAATTTGATTTTTTTCCCTAGAAAAATTGCTAACAAACTCTGCTTTATGCACCGTATAAAACCTGATATTCAAATCGTAGTCATGATAGATGCCATCCAAGATTTAACAATCGGATTTTGGGAGGATTATTTTTTGCATTTTGACCAATTCATCGTTCTTACCCCCAAATACGATCACGAAACAAGCTATATTGGAGCGGGCTGTCCGCCAATAGAGACTTCTGAAGGTTGGCTCATTATCTATCACGGCGTACATGACTCAGTAAATGGGTATGTATATTCTGCTTGTGCGGCATTATTAGACTTGGAGCATCCCCAAAAAGAAATAGCTAGACTTCCCTACCCTTTATTCTTTCCCGAAAAAGTATGGGAGCTAAAAGGCGAAGTGAATAATGTTTGTTTTCCCACAGGTGCTATCCTAGAAGGAGATACTCTTTATATTTATTATGGTGCTGCGGACGAACGAATCGCTTTAGCTTCCTTGAGCATGAAAAATTTGCTAAAAGAATTATTACTTCATACTTTATAATCTAAAAAAAATGACACTAAACGCACCTTTATTCAAAACCAATATGTTTGAAAAAAAATGGAATTACATTCCATTTCGATCGCTGACTCATAAACTAGAAATTTCGTTGCCCGAAATTGTTTTCATTACCACATTTCCACCTCGAGAATGCGGAATAGCTACCTATTCAGAAGATTTGATTACTGCACTAGAAAATCAATTTTCTAAATCATTTAAAATAAATGTTTGTGCATTAGAAACAAACCACGAAAAGCCCGAATATCTCCAAAAGCCAATGTATCGATTAAATACTGATAAAAAAGAGGATTTTTTATCTATGGCATATAGGCTCAATACAAATTCCAATATTAATAGCATTGTTATTCAGCATGAATTTGGATTATTTTCAAAAAATAAAGAAGCGTTTGAGCGCTTTTATTTAAATTTGAATAAACCCATTCTGTTTGTTTTTCACACCGTACTGCCAAATCCCAACAATACGCTCAAGGCTGAAGTTCAAAAAATGGGAGAAAAGGCCGCAGCCATTATTGTAATGACAAAAAATGCCGCTCAAATTCTTAACTCATACTATGATATTCCTTTTTCTAAAATAAATATTATTCCACACGGAATACATTTGTCTAAAATCAAGGATAAATGCAGATTAAAAGAAAAATATCATTTTGTAGGCAAAAAAATATTATCTACCTTTGGGTTACTGAGTCCAAATAAAGGAATTGAAACCACACTCAATGCGCTTCCAAAAATTATTAAAAAATTTCCCAATGTTCTCTTTTTGATTTTGGGAAAAACGCATCCTTGTATTTTAAAAAAGGATGGAGAGCAATACAGGCTCCAACTAGAAGCAAAAGTTAAGGAATTAAACTTAACCCAACATGTTTTATTTGTAAATGAATACCTTTCGTTGCCCATTCTTCTTGAATATTTACAATTGACTGACATTTACCTGTTCACTTCCACCGATTCTAATCAAGCCGTAAGCGGTACTTTTTCCTATGCACTCGGTGCAGGATGCCCTATTATTTCAACCCCCATTCCTCATGCCAAAGAGTTACTTAATAGAAATACGGGGCGTTTCTTTGAATTTGGAAATTCAAATCAGTTAGCTACTGCTACATTAGCATTATTAAAAAACCCTGAACGAACCAATCAATTATCTTTGAATGCGCTTCACAAAATGGCGCCTTGTGCTTGGGAAAATTCGGCGATTCTCCATTCAAAATTGATTCAAAAGCTTTCGCCACAATCAAAAAAGCTAACCTATCAAATGCCTCCAATAAAGTTAGATCATATCCAAAATATGACTACTGATTTTGGCATGATACAGTTTGCCAAAATTTCATGTCCCGATTTAAATACAGGATATACAATAGATGATAACGCAAGAGCTTTAATATCGATTTGTCAAGTATATGAAAAAAACAAAGACCCAAAATACTTAAGGTTGATAAATATTTACCTTCAATACATTAAACATTGTATGCAACCGAATGGAAAATTAATAAACTATTTGGATATTGAAAAAAATATTTCACCCCAAAATTCAAATGAAAATCTCGACGATAGCAATGGGCGGGCAATTTGGGCATTGGGCTATGTATGCTCACTAAAAGAAACACTTCCAGAACAGATAACTTCTGAAGCGGAACGTTTACTAAGTAAGGTTATACCTAATGTAGAACAAATTTACTCTACAAGAACGATGGCATTTATTATCAAAGGACTATATTTTCAAAACAAAAAAGAAAATCAATATTTAATTAAAATTTTTGCCGACAGAATGGTTCAAATGTATTTGCATGAAAGCAAAAAAGATTGGTATTGGTTTGAGGATTGCCTTACATATGGAAATAGTGTACTTCCGGAATCCTTGTTGTACGCCTATTTGCGAATTAAAGATAAAAATTATAAAATCATAGCCGAAGCATCATTTGATTTTTTATTATCAAAAATTTTCAAACAAGGACAAATTCGTGTAATTTCCAATAAAGGATGGCTTTATAAAAATAAAAAAACGAAGAACGTAAAAGGTGGTGAACAGCCTATTGATGTAGCTTATACGGTCATTGCTTTGAAATTATTTCATAAAATATTTCCAAGTAAAAAATATAAGGAAAAATCAAAAATTGCGTTTAATTGGTTTTTGGGAGAAAATCAATTAAATCAAATAATGTATAACCCCTCTACAGGAGGATGTTATGATGGCTTAGAAGAAAAAAGTGTCAACTTAAACCAAGGTGCCGAATCAACAATCAGCTATTTATTAGCTAGACTATCTGTAATTTAAATAATATATTTATATCATTTCACTCGGAATAACCCATTGATCAAACTCTTCGGAAGTAACATATCCTAGCGATAATGCAGATTCTTTCAAAGTAGTGCCTTCTTTATGAGCTTTTTGTGCAATTTCAGCAGCTTTATAATAACCAATTTTGGTATTTAATGCCGTAACTAACATCAAAGAATTATTTACATTACGATCAATATTTTCTTTTATAGGCTCAATTCCTACAGCACATTTATCATTAAATGCAACACACGCATCTCCGATTAATCTTGCAGATTGTAAAAAGTTAGCTATCATTAATGGTTTAAAAACATTTAATTCAAAGTGTCCATTCATGCCACCGATATTGATTGCTACATCATTTCCCATTATTTGAGCACAAACCATAGTAAGTGCCTCACACTGCGTTGGATTTACTTTTCCTGGCATTATTGAAGAACCTGGTTCATTATCCGGTATAAATATTTCACCAATGCCAGCTCTAGGTCCCGATGACAGCATTCGAATGTCATTTGCAATTTTCATTAGTGAAACCGCAACCGTTTTTAATGCGCCATGTGTTTCTACAATGGCATCATGAGCCGCTAAAGCTTCGAACTTGTTTGGAGCCGTCACAAACGGCAATCCAGATAGTTTTGCAATATTTTCTGCTACTTTTTCGGAATAACCTTTGGGCGTATTTAAACCTGTACCTACGGCTGTTCCTCCTAGCGCTACTTCTGATAAATGTGAAAGCGTATTTTCAATTGCACGAATTCCATAACTTAATTGAGCGGCATATCCACTAAACTCTTGACCAAGTGTTAATGGAGTAGCATCCATAAAATGTGTTCTTCCTATTTTAACTACATCTTTAAAGTCGTTTGATTTCTTAGCTATTGTTGCTTGTAGTTTTTTTAATCCAGGCAACGTAATTTCTACTATTGTTTTATAAGCAGCGATATGCATCGCAGTAGGAAAAGTGTCATTACTACTTTGGCTCATATTTACATCGTTATTTGGATGTATACACTTTTCTTTATCTTCTAAAGAACCCCCTTGATTAACATGTGCACGATATGCAACCACTTCGTTGACATTCATATTGCTTTGTGTGCCCGAACCTGTTTGCCAAACCACTAATGGAAACTCCGCATCTAACTTACCTTCAAGTATTTCATCACAAGCTTTTGAAATTAAATCCTTCTTATTTTCAGGCAAAACGCCCAACTCACAATTTGTTATTGCTGCCGCTTTTTTTAACACTGCAAAAGCTCTGATAATTTCAATTGGCATTCTTGAAATATCTGTTGCAATAGGGAAATTATCAATTGAACGTTGTGTTTGCGCTCCATAAAATTTTTCTACAGGAACTTTTACTTCGCCCATCGTATCTTTTTCAATTCGGAATTGATTTGACATATTAAAGTTGATTTTTTATTTTAAATTATCGAATTTTATAACATCCATAATTTTTCCCAGAGGTTGGAAAAAGATTATAACCGATTTTTAATTGCAAAGTCCAAAATACATCATTGTTATTTTTATCGCCTCTTTGCTGACCGGGTGCTGTAACATAATCATAAATATTATTTGGATCTATTTCTAATCTTCTTTGAGCTAATGCTGCGGATAAAGCAGGAGTACTGGTTCCAGAAAAAGTAGGGTCAGAATAATACGAAGTACTCACATCGTCTAGGTAATCTGTAGAAGTATAACGATAAACGCCCTCAAGACCAATCCAAAAATTACGTTGAGGAAAATAGGCTTTAACACCCAAACCGATTGGAAAACTAAATGCGGTTGTACTATATTTGCTTGGGCCACCAGTAAGACCTTGTCCCTCTGTGCTTAACGCTCTTAAAGAAACCTCTTGACCATTATATGAAGCTTTTGGATCAAAAGAAAAAAAGCCAATTCCTGCAGAAATAATAGGTGAAATTAATATCTTATCATTATTCCAATTATTAAAATTTCGAAATGGTTCAAAACCTACCATAGCATTTACTTCCGTAATATCTGAATAAAAACTTAAATTTCTAATATATCTAAAAAAAGCATCATTATACTGCTTAACGTCTGCATTGTCACTGTCATAGGCACTTACATTCATAAATGAAGCATTAATACCTATACTAAAAAACTCTTCAAAGTTATATTTATAACCAAGTGTATAGCTTGCTTTTATATTCTGACTATTTAAAAAATTAAATGGACTTTCGGTATTATGTTTTGGACTCAAATCACCAATATAATTTGCCATACCCAAACCAAAACTAATTTCATGATGTTGCGCATGACTCCTAAAGCAATTTATAGCAAAAAGGAACAATAATAATAAATATCTCATCTCAATAAATTTAGTATAAAAAATATAAAGTTAAATCAACTTTAGTAATTAAACTGGTACACAATCATTTAATTATTTACAAATATAGAATGAATATTCTCAATTTCTTGTTATTTTTTTGGAAATTTTAAAGCATTATAAAAAATTTCAATTGGATGAAAGGCTTTTTTTGATACCCCATCTTTTATTTGATGTCTACAACTTGTTCCACTTGCAGAAATTATTGTTTTGTCCGAAGCCTTTCTAATTGAAGGAAATAGAACCAAATCACCAATTTGAAAACTTAAATCAATTTGTTCAAAACCAAAACTACCCGCCATTCCACAACAACCACTCGGAATTTCTTTAGCCAAATAGTTTTTAGGAAAGTTTAACATTTTTAGAGCAAAGTCAGTTTTACTTAATGATTTTTGGTGGCAGTGTCCGTGATATAAAATCTCCAATTTTTCTTCGGTAAATAAATCTTGTGAAATTAAATTATTGTCAATTTGATAGGCTATAAATTCTTCAATGGTCATGGTATTTTTAGAAATATTTTCTAAAAACTCTTTATTGTTTGCATTTACTAATCGTTTGTAATCGTCTTTAAAGCCTAAAATACTTGACGGTTCAATGCCTATAATTATAGCATCTTCTTGTACTAAATGTTTTAACTCTTCGAGATTTTGATTTATCGTTATTTTAGCTTCTTCTAAAAAACCTTTTGAAATAAAGCTTCTTGCACTATCCATAACAGGTAAAACAGAAAACTCAATATTTAATTTTTTTAATACTAATAATACTTTTTGAGCAATTTCGGAATCTAAATAATTAGAAAACTCATCACATAACAAATAGACGGACGCGTTTTTCGATATTAAATCTTTGTGTTTTTTTTGTACCCAATGTTCAAAAGTTTGATGGCTGTATATTGGCAAACTTCTCCTTGAATTTAATTTCATAATTTTTTTCGGAAGCCAATTCAATAAAGGATTTTGGTTGATTATATTCAAAAGAGGTGCAAATGGCGCAATTTTCTTAGAAATTTTATAAAAATTGGCATAAACCCGATGCGAAAAAGTAGCAGGATTATGTTTTAAATATTCATTTAAGTATGAAGCTTTTATTGAAGCCATATCTACACTACTTGGGCACTCACTTATACAAGCTTTGCAACTTAAACATAAATCAAGGACTTCCTTAATATTAGAATTGTTAAACACTTCTTTATCTCCATAAACGATATAATCTCTTAAAATTCGAGCTCGAGCACGAGTGGTATCTTTTTCATTTCGAGTAGCCATATAACTTGGGCAAAGCGTACCGCCAATCACTTCTGTTTTTCTACAATCTCCACTTCCACTGCACTTTTCTAATGCTTGTAAAAAGCTTCCTTCCTTTTCGAAATTCATTACAACTTCTGGACTTTGATATGGCGTTTCAACAAAATGTTTTAGGTTCGCATCCATTTTATCTGGATTTACAATTTTACCTGGATTGAATATATTTAATGGATCCCAAGTGTTTTTTATTCGTTTTAACAATTCATAATTTCTTGGGCCCAAAACAATAGGTATAAACTCGGATCGAACTCGACCATCTCCGTGCTCACCACTTAAAGACCCATTATATTTTTTTACTAAATGTGCGCTTTCTTCTGCAATTTTTCTAAAATGAGCAACGCCTTCTTTTGTCTTTAAATTTACTTTTGGCCTAATATGAAGTTCGCCTGCACCCGCGTGCGCATAATATACACTTTCAGTGCTGTTATTGACCATAATTTGCTCAAAATCTTTGATATACTCAGGCAATTTATCAATAGCTACCGCGGTATCTTCTACAAATTCGAGAGGTTTTGACTCGGATTGAATATTTTGTAATACACCTAGCCCACTAGCTCTCAAATGAAGTGCTTTTTTTATATCATTTCCATATAAAACCGTGTGGTCATATATTAAATTTTTGGATTCGAAACAATGAATCATTTTTTCAATCTCTTCAGATAAGCTACTATTTTCTTTTTGCTCTACTTCAATCATTAAAATTGCTGCGGGGTCGCCTTTAATAAAAAAACGATTTTGAGCTTGAAGAATGTTATCTTTGGTGCAATCCAAAATAATTTTATCCATCAATTCACATTGATTCGGATGGAGTTTCATCGCTTCAACAGCGCCATTTAAGCTTTTATCTAAATCGTCAAAATGCGCGCAAATCAACGCAATATTTTCGGTTGGTAGTGGTACTAATTTTAATGTAATTTCGGAAAAAAGCATCAATGTGCCTTCACTTCCACAAAGCAATTTGGAGAAATTAAAAGGCTTATCGCTTTGTTCGAAAACGTCACTATCTAATAATTGATCGACTGCATATCCCGTATTTCTTCTGGTTACATTTTTTTCGGGAAATTCTTTTTTGATATGTTCTTGAGTTAAAGGATGACTCAATTCAAAAGCAATTTGCCTATAAATAGCGTTTTCAAGAGTCGTTCCTCTAGTTTTTTCTCTAAAATCTTCGGTTTCTAAATCTTCAAATACCGCAATAGAGCCATCACTTAAAACGCCTTTAACAGAGGATACATTTTCTCTGGTTGTTCCGTATTTTATACTGTATGAACCACTCGAATTGTTTCCAACCATACCCCCAATCATCGCTCGATTTGAAGTAGACGTATTGGGACCAAAATGCAATCCAAAAGGTTTTAAAAAAACGTTTAAATCGTCTCGAATGACTCCAGGCTGAACTTTAATCCATTTTTCTTCTGCATTAAATTCAATAATATTTGTCATAAATCTAGATACATCTACAACAATGCCATTTCCTACACACTGTCCTCCTAATGAAGTACCCGCGGTACGAGGAATTAAATTGGTTTCGTTTTGTTTTGCAAAAATAACCAGATTAATCAAATCTTTTTCGGACTTTGGATAAACTACGGCATCTGGAATCATATGATATAAGCCGGCATCAGAGGCATACATCAATCGAAACGCATCTTCTGTATGTATTTCTCCTTCAAAGTATTTTGAAAATTTGTTTAAAGCTTTAGCTAATTTATTATCTTTTAGTTGTTCTAAAGTAGTCATAATTTCTATGATTTAATATCAAAAGCATCTCTTAAACCATTACCAATAGCATTAAATGCAAAAACGGCAATCATAATGCATGTGCCAGGAATAATACTTAAATAAGAAAGATCGGAGCCGATAAATGAGAAATATTCACGCATCATACTTCCCCAAGATGGTGCCGGTGGCTGAACACCTAATCCTAAGTAACTTAAACCCGATTCCATAAGAATTGCAGTAGCAAAATTTGAAGAGGTCATGACTAGTAAAATCGTGTAGGTATTAGGTAAAATATGTTTAAATAAAATTCGAGCATTGCTAAAACCCATAGAAAAAGCCGCTTGAATGTAGCCCATTTCTTTTAACTGCATCACTTGACCTCGAATAATTCGAGCCGTATCGACCCACATCGTAAGTCCTACTGCAAAAAACACAATTAAGAATTGATATTTACTTTGTGTAGAAAATGCTATTAATAATGCCATGGATAATAAAACCGTTGGTATCGACCAAAATACACTAATAAACCACATGATTATTTTATCAATATATCCGCCAAAGTATCCCGCCATTGCTCCCATAATAACTCCAATTATCAAAGAAATAATTACCGCTATAAAACCTACGGTTAATGAAATTCGAGCGCCTAAGATCAAACGACTTAGCACATCTCGACCAAGGCTATCGCTACCGAGCCAAAATGTTCTTTTTTTGATATTTTGAAGCATAAAAGTTTCTGATTTCTCATCTATATTTGTCGCTATTGAAATATCTGAAATTGGCAATGATACCAATTGATTAAATTGATTTTTATAAATAAGACGTTGATTTTCTGTGTAAAACGTATCATAAATAATTATAGATTTTGATTTTTGGGGAAATCCAAAAAAGTAATTTTTAATAGAACCTTCTTTTTGGTAATCAAAGGTCAATTCATAAAAACAAAACCCTGGTTTTTTTAGTTTTAATTCTAAGTTTTGTGAATTGGCATTTGAAGTATGATCAGGCACTATAAAATATCCAAAAATAGCTATAAAAACCATTAGGAATACTATAAAAAATGAGGCAAAAGCCAAATGATTTTTTTTAAATCTTTTAAAAGGCTTTGATTTAAGAAAAATAGACAATTTTTCTCTCATAGAAATTAACAATATGAAATGCAATACTACAAAAAGTTATACAATCAAATCAAAAAATAAAAAAATACTAGGAATTATTTTTTTTACTTTAATTTTGACACTTTATAAAATATAATCTTGCATTATTTTTTTAAGTAAAATTGGGTTTTTTCATGACAAATCGATATTTATCTTTATTGTATTTTGCTTTAATGTTTACATTTAGTGCATTAAGCCAAAATCCATTAAAAACAGCCTTAAAAGGAAATTCAGAATCTCCATACAACAGTCGTTCTCAATATTTTTTTGAAGCTTCCGAAAGACCAAAGGTCTTTATTTCTGATGTTATTGACAATCGTTCAAGTAATTGGAATAAACAAGTCTCTGAACAAATCAAAGTTGAACTAATTCGTGATTTTTGGAGCTTTCCTTATAAGTATAATCTTAAAGAAAAGTTGGTGCAAGATTTAAATTCGCATAAATTCCAAATTATGCCTACAAAAGTTGGAGCTGATTTTATTATAACTCCAAGTGCTGAAATTCATTACCCAAATTATATCTATTCACCTAAAGTATATCGAGTTTATTCAAGAGTTAACTTAAGAGTATCAAAAAACGGTAAAGATATTTTGGAAAAAGCTTATGAAGATTTATTTAACTATAAAGAAGGAGAAGAAGATTGGAATGACAAATTTCATTCTAATTATCTAGAAGGAACGAATTACGCGATGTGGATTGGAATGCGAAGATTATTAGATATATTTTATGCAGATTTTGACAAATTAATTAAAAATGAAACTGTTGAGCCCAGCAAGTTGGCTTTAAAAATTGAATCGATAACCTCAAATATTAATACAGACTTAGCTATTGTTAAACAAGAAAAGCCTTATTCTAAAGTAGACGAAAAAGAAAAAGTAAACATCAAAACTGAAATAGATGCCTCCGCGCCAAAAAAGCCAGAAGCTTCAGCTCCTATAGCCGAAGTTAAAGAAAAGCCTATTGTGCCAGAATATAAAGACCCAGAACCTCCAAAAGTAGATGCTAGCGGATTAGAAAAAGGACTTAAATCTATTGGATTAGATACTAAAGAAGAAGAAAAAAAGAAATTAGAAGAAGTTAAAAAGCTGGAAGAAGCAAAGAAGCTTGAAGAAAAGAAAAAACAAGAAGAAAAGAAAAAATTGGAAGATGCTCGTAAATTAGAAGAGAAGAAAAAGATAGAAGAATCTAAAAAGCTGGAAGAAACTCGTAAAAAAGAAGAGGAAATTCGAATTACTGAGGCTAAAAAGTTAGAAGAAACTCGTAAGAAAGAAGAAGAAACTCGAATTGCTGAAACCAAAAAGCTAGAAGAAACTAAAGAATTGGCTTTGAAAAAAGCAAATGAAGAAGCTAAAAAACGAATAGCAGATAGTATTGTAGCGGCAAAAGCGACTGAAGCACAAGCTAAAAAAGATCGTGAAGTGGCTGAAAAATTAGAGGCTGAAAAATTAGCAAAAGTTCAACAACAAAAGTTAGATTCTATAAAAAAAGAACAACTTTTGGCTTATCGAGCTAAGCAAGAAAAACTTAAAATTGAGGATTCTGTGAAAAAAGCAGAAATCAATAAAAAAATTGAATTAGCAAAGTTAGAAAAAGAACAAAAAGCTAAAGAAATAGCACTAAACAAACCTAAAGAAACTCCAAAGGTTGAAGATAAAAAAGCTAAAGAAGTAACGCCAACGGTTTCAAATGTTGCAGCAATGAAAAATGAAACAAGCGTTGAAAATGTAAAAATCTCTGAAAAAGAAGTCATTAAAAAGAATTTAGAGGAACTATCTTCATTACAAAAAGAACCGACTAAAGAAATCATTAACAAAGCACCATTAAATGAAGTTGTTTCAAATAATCAAGTTTCACAAATTCCAGCTCAAAGTAAAGAAATGGAGCCTTTAATCGAACCGCTTGCAAATCGTATTAATTTCAAAAATGAAATTAATATTTCAAAAATTGACACTCCTGTTGCGCCAATAGAATTACCTAAAAAGATAGAAAAAGAACCGCTACAAAATATTGTAAACGATAAAAACATCCCTCAAATCGAAGATCGAAAAGTAGTTGCTGAGGTAGAATCTTCTAAAAAAATAGAAGCGCCAGCAATTGAAATTTATAAAGAAACCATCGAAGTGTCTTCTATTAAAGCGCCTCAATTAGCTGATCCAGCAAAAATAGATGATAAATATACAAGAGAAGACTTCTTAAGAGACAGTTTATTTTACGAAAGTGAAAAAAATAAGAAAAAGGCAGCAATTATAGCTGCTCAAAAAAGAGCTTTCGAATTGGAAAACAACAAAGCAAATGCCAATTTAATGGTAAAATTAACGGATCCTCCAATGAAAGTTGAAGATAAAAGAACTCGTGAGGAAAAACTTAAAGATCGTGTATTTGAGCCACAAAATGACCTTTCTAAAGAATTGTTAAATCAAGTTGTTATTATTACTCCAGATGAGGAGAAAAAATTTGAATTATTATTAGCTTCTTTTAATCCTATACGAAGAAGAGAATTTCTTGATTCAATAGCCATAGCTAAACAAATAGCTAAAGCCGCATCTTTAAAAGAGAAAAAAGTAATCATTGAAGACAATACTCGAATTTCTAATGAAGAAAAAGAGGTTGATGATATTAAAAAAAGGCTTTTAAAAGAAAAAACAAATTCGCAAAAAACAGAAGTTGCTCCCAAAAATAGTAGCTCGGATAAAAGTAAAATTATTCCGACAACGAAAGAAAAAGAAGTCTTAAAATCCTCTGAGAAATTAATAGAGAAAAATAAAATTGAATCTAAAGAGATTAAGAAAACCCTAGAAGAACCATTGAAATCTAAGGGAGAAACAATCAAAAAAGAAGCCCCTTCTAGTAATAAAACACCAAACAAAGCACCTAATAAGTTGCCAAACATGCAATAAAACAGAGATAAAAAAAGATATATTTAAAAGAAAAAAATTATTTTTGCAAACAAATTAAAAATTACAATATATGATCAAGCCATTAGCAACCATGCTTTTTATTTGGGGTTTAATAATGTTTTTAATCACATTTTTCAACTTTCTTAATAATCCAATATTCATCGAATATAATGGAGCCGTAAAATATTCAATGGTTGATTCCGGAATGTCAATTTCATTTTTACTATCTTTAATTATGCTAATCTCTGGATTTGTATTATTAAGAGTTAGTAAAGTACCAAGAGATGTATAATTAAAATATACTCATTTTGACCCATTTAGACAAAACTAAAGAACTGATTTTACAAAAATCAGTTTTAAAACAGGATATCTTTGAAAATATCCAAAGCCATTTTATGGTTTTTAAAAAACAAGCACAGGAAATTGAACATCAGCTAAAAAATTGGTGTGCCGACGCACGAATATCTATTAAATATTCCGAAGAACATCGATTTGAATTTTGGCTACAAGTAGGAGGCGATTTACTTATTTTTTCAATGCATACCAATGTGTTTTCTTTTCCAGAAGAACACGTTTTTTTGAAATCAAAATATGTAAAAGAAGATACAAAAAGAGGTTTTTGCGGCATGATTGAAGTTTATAATTTCTTAAACGATAGCATCAAATATCAAAGAAATAATGACATTGGAGAATTGATAGCCCGAGTATTTATCAATAGCGAAAATCATTTTTTTGTAGAAGCCAATGGACCTCTTGGATTTAAATATAGAGATTATGATAAACAAATCATTGATGAAAATGCGGTTTTTCAATTAATCGAAAATTTTATTAATTCTAGTATTGAGTTTGATTTGTGGGTACCTAATTTTAATGATGTAAGATACGTGCCATTAAATTATTTGATGATGCGAAATGGTGAAAATCCGCCTCATGAAACTTCAAAGAGATTGGGGTTTGATATATATAATTTAGATAAGGAAATATAATTATTTTCTTGTTTAAACATTTTACTTAAAAAAGAATACATGATATATTTTCAAAAAGAAAAGCGTATTACCTTAAAAGAATACGGAAAAACAGTGCAAAAAATGGTAGACCTTGCGGTTCAAGAACCGGATAGAGTTCGAAGAACAGCTATGGCTTTTGCAATTGTTGAGATTATGTCAAAAATATCTCCGCTAAGCAAACAAACGGAAAGTTATGTTCAAAAACTTTGGGACCATCTTTTTTTCATTTCCGATTTTAAATTGGATGTAGACAGTCCTTATCCTATGGTAGCTCGAGAACTTATTGTACCTAAGGCCGATAAATTTCATTATCCTCTTCGATTAAACAAACATCGTCATTATGGCAAATATGTTGTTGAATTTATTAACAAGGCGGTAGAGATGGAAGAAAGTAAAAAAAATATTGTGGCGCATAGTTTAGCGAGCTATATGAAATTAGTCCATAAAAACTGGAATAATGAAGTCGTGAATGATGAAATCGTTAAAAATGATTTAAATATTATTTCTAAAGGTAAATTAGAAATGCCTGAAGACGAATCAATTAAACAACTTGTAAGTGGTTGGAACAACAATTTAACAAATTCGAATAAATCTAAAGGTAAGTTTAATTTTAAAAACAACAAAAAGAAAATAGGACATAGTAAATTCACAAAAAAAAGTTCATCTACAAAATAATAAAATATGAAATATTTTGAGGTAGAAGGAGGAAGAAAACTACACGGTGAAATTATACCACAAGGCGCCAAAAATGAAGCTTTACAGGTAGTCTGTGCGGTTTTATTAACCGACGAAGAAGTTATTATTAATAATTTGCCCGACATAAGAGACGTCAATTATTTAATTGACCTTTTGGAAGCAATGGGCGTAAAAATAAATCGAATAGATAGAAATCAATGTGCATTTAAAGCCGATGCGGTCAATGTCGATTATATGCTTACGGATGATTATAAAAAAAGAGCTGGAGCGCTTCGTGGTTCCGTAATGGTTTTAGGACCTTTGTTATCGCGATACAAAAAAGCTTTTATGCCAAAACCCGGTGGCGATCGAATTGGCAGAAGACCTATTGATACCCACTTAATCGGTTTTGAAAGTTTAGGTGCTACATTTGAGTATAATGACGATTCTGAATTTTTCAAAATTAATGCTGAAAACTTAAAAGGAAATTATATTTTGCTTGAAGAGCCTAGCGTAACCGGAACGGCTAATATTATCATGGCTGCAGTTATGGCTGAGGGAACAACCACTATTTACAATGCAGGCTGCGAACCGTATATTCAACAATTATGTCAAATGTTGAATAGTATGGGTGCTGAAATTACAGGAGTTGGTTCCAATTTGTTAACTATTAAAGGGGTAGATGTTTTAGGTGGTTGTAATCATACCATTTTACCCGACATGATTGAAATTGGAAGTTTTATTGGGATGGCTGCAATTACTGAGTCGGATATTACGATTAAGAATTGCCGTATTGATCAATTGGGCTTAATTCCAAATGTCTTCAAAAAAATGGGGATTCAGTTTGAATTTATTGGTGATGATATTCATATTCCGTCTCAAGACCACTATACCATGAGTAAGTTTATTGACGGCTCTATTCTTACGATTTATGACCATCCTTGGCCTGGATTTACGCCGGATTTATTAAGTATCATTTTAGTTACCGCTATTCAAGCTCGTGGCAGTGTGCTTATACATCAAAAAATGTTTGAAAGTCGACTATTTTTTGTAGATAAATTAAAAGATATGGGCGCTCAAATTACCTTGTGCGATCCGCATCGTGCTATAGTAATTGGATTAGACAAAGCCTTTCCTTTGCGAGCTATTACGATGTCTTCACCCGACATTCGTGCGGGAGTAGCACTTTTAATTGCTGCTTTAAGCGCTAAAGGAACTTCTATCATTCATAATATCGAACAAATCGATCGAGGTTATCAAAATATTGATACACGACTCAATGCAATTGGCGCAAATATTAAAAGAAACTAGATGAATTTATTAATTGAACATTTTCGTAAATTTGTATCAATAGCATCTAGTGAAGAGGAGGATATTTTATCCTATTTTGAATTAATAAAGGTTCCTAAAAAAACATTTTTACTTAAAAAAGGAGAAATCTGCGATTCTTCTTTTTTTATTACCGAAGGTTGTGTGAAATTTTACAGTTTAGACAATAGCGGTGTTGAACATATTATACTTTTTGGCCCCGAAAATTGGTGGATTACCGATATGTATAGCTTATTGTCCGAAATTCCTTCGGATTTATTTATCGAATCGATATTGGCCACTTCATATTATCAAATCACGCGCAAAAAACAATTACAGTTACTAGAAAATTTTCCTAAACTAGAAAAACACTTTAGGATTTTACTAGAAAATCATACCATCTCCAATCATAAACGAATTCGACAGAATATGGAACTGACGGCTAAAGAGCGCTATGAAATCTTCTGCAACCGTTATCCATCTCTGATTCAAACAATTCCCCAAAAGTTAATTGCTTCCTATTTAGGCGTTACGCCCGAGTTTTTGAGCAAACTAAGAGGGATGTATTAGTAAAATTAAGTTATTTTAGTATTTTATTATCGCTTTTATTTGTACATTTGTTGATTATTAACAATTAAACAAAATAACATGGGACTTTTTGATTCATTAAAAAATTTATTTTCTAAAGGACAAACACAACTAGAAAATACAGTAGAAACCGCTAAACATGCTGTTGAAAATTCATCACAAACAATTTCTAACCTGAAAGAACAGGCTACTGAAATGGCAAGCCAAGTTCAAGAACAAGGACAGGCATTTATCGACAATACTATAGAAACGGCTAAAGAAGTTGCAGCAAATCCAGGGCAAAGTATTGAAGAAATTAAAAATAAAATTTCGGAAGCCGTAACTGAAATTAAAGAAGAAGGTGCGGAATTAATTCAAAAAACAGAAGAAACACTTCACGAAGCGAAAGATACGATTTTAGAAAAAGGTTAAAATTTAGTAGAAGAAGTTAAAAGTAATTTTTCTTCGGAAGAAAAACCTAATGAAACCGATAATAATCCGGCATAATAAAAATTTCTTTTTTTAATTCATAAGCTCCTTTTTAGGAGCTTTTTTTGTTTGTTAATCTTCACTTATAAAAATTATCTTGCTACTGTATTTATTAACTTTAAGTAAAATTATTTAAAAAAAACCGTTTTTTTACACTTAATTTTTCAATATTTTTTTAATTAAAACGATTTGTCCTAAATGACAATAACAATGTTTGATCATTGCATCCATATTTTTGATCAACGAAAGGTTCAAAAAGCGATTTCTTAACATTCTATATTCAGCCGTCGCTCGCATTTCTCAAGTGAATGTTTTAAAATCATCTACTTCTTCACTTGAACAATTCCAGTGATGTGTTTAATTTTATAGATTCTAAGGTTTTCATCGGCGGTAAGTGTATCGCCATAAATGGTTTCGGTTTGTGTTTTTAACGCCACACTGCCATTTGTTTGTAGCATTCGAGTCTGCTGATTCCAAGTTAAATGTTTACATCGCAGTGATTGTCCATTCGAGCTTATAACCACAACACTATCTTTAGCCGTCATTTCTTGGCTTATATGATCCATCGCGCCATATTTGGCTCTTAAAGTACTGCCCAGTGCGCCATTTTCTTGATACATTTCTAAATAGATACCTTCCGGAAATATCGTTTTATCAAGCGTATCTTTCTTTTTTACCATTACTGGAGCTCTCAATATGGATTTTTTTTGCGCATTTTCCGAAAAATAAATTTCAATGTCCGTAGCGTATTCTTCGGTAATAGACAAATCCTTTACTTTTTCTTTTGAAATCGTATTCAAATCATTTTTACATGAAAATGTAAGTATCAATAATAATAAAAAAGCATACGTTTTCAATGGATTAATCAAATTTTGATCGAATAAACCAACGGTCGGCAAATGCGATTTGAATAAAGATTTTAAAAAACGATTCACTTTGCGCTTTTGAGTCAAAGCCAATCATTTGGTATTCGGTACCCAAAGTTAATGTAGAAATTGTTCGGCTGATAACAGGCAAACTCAATGCGCCTCGAACTTTAAATTCATTAATGCTTCCAGGCACATTAAACGCAGATTTTCCAATTCCGCCGCCAAAACGATACGTAACTCGATTAAAATATTTTCGTGTATTTACAGTAGGGTGTAAGAAGGGCTTAAATTCAACCCCTGTAGCCACTTCCCATGAAGATTGAAGACTATTGCCTTCGGCATTTTTAAAGGCGCTGTAATCACTTAATGTAAATTCGGCACCAAAAGTCGTTGTATTATTAGTGGTAAATTGAGCGCCAATTCCAAATTGAGTATATTTATTTGGCGTTAATGAATTCAAGTTATTTTCAAGTTCATTAATGACCTCTCTTCCAGCATTATTAACAAAAATTGAATATGAACTCAATTGGTTTGTACCCGAATTGCTCAAATCCGATAAATAATAAGCTCCAAATCCTATACTATTCTTTTTATTGAGCTGTTTGTGATATTGTATCCCTAAATTATAGGCAATATTAAATTGTGAGCGATCATTTTGATTTCTAATTATAGGATAATAGGAGGAATCGACAATTTTAAAATCTCTTTTTTCTTTGATATTTCCAAATTCAAAACGAATATTTCCTCCAAAACTAAAATCTTCGATCCGATAGCCTGAACCAACAAAAACATTATATAAGTTTCCACTTCCTTGAACGACATTTTGAATTTTACCAAAACGCGCATCCTCTTTGATGGCATTTATTTTGTAATTAACTTCATGGGTTTTTTGAATTCCAAAAGACAAACCCCATTGGTTAGGAATAATTGGAAATAAAAATGCCAAATGCGATAAGCCTACATTTCCTGAATTTTTGGTAGAATCGTTAAAACGTGCCGTTACACTTTCTCCCTCTACGCCAAAATCGATGCTTGTTAAGTTTGCATAAGCATACGAAGCTGGATTTAATGTATTTAAAACGTTTGGTGTATTATAAGCCGCATTTCCTGCACCCATAAAACGATTGGCCGAAAAAGAATAGCTTTTTGGAAGTCCTTTTTCATTAGCCGAAAGAAGTGAATTGATTTGAGCACTGATTTTAAGACCTCCTAAACCAAAAATCGCAACGCATATATATATCTTTTTAATCATAATCTATTAAGCAGGTTATTTAAACCTTTAATCGTAAAATTTGAATCTGCAAATATCTTAAAATTAATCTTATTCTGAAAAAAAACTGCATCGCCACCTGTTAAAAAAACATTTAATTCGTTAAATTGATTTTGATAGGCTTTTATTTTCTGTTCTATTTCATCGAGAAGGCCTCTAAATACTCCATTTTCGATACTCTCATTCGTGCTCGTACCAATAAGTTCAAACGAAATCGTTTTAAGGTTTTGATAATCAATATTTGGCAACGCATGCGTCATTTGATGCAACGACTCAAAACGCATTTTTAATCCGGGTGAAATAGAGCCGCCAGCCAAAACATTGTTTTTATCTATAAACGTAAATGTAAGGCAAGTCCCTAAATCAATGATTAAATTATTTTGAAATGGTTTCAATTCGCTTGCCCAGAAGGCATTTACCATCCGATCTTGACCTATTTTGCTATTTTTATCATAGTTCGATTTTATAGGAATAACCTCATTTTCTAAAACAATCCATTTACAATCGGTTTTTAGAAAAGATTGAATCCAAAGATTATCCAAATTACCGCTACCCGAAATGATACCTTTTTGGATTGGGAATTGGGTAATTTCTTCAAAAATAAAGGAATCAAAACTGGACAATTTCCATTCTTGCTTAATGACATCTTCTTGAAAAAGTACCATTTTTATATTCGTATTGCCTACTTCGATAATGAGTTGCATAATTCTTATTTAGTTAAAAAAGGAATTTTTATTTCCCAAAAATTCAAACGATTTTTGATTGCAAAAATTGAAGTGGTTACAAATAAAAACAGAAGAAGAAATACGATCCAAAAACTATTAAAATTCCAACAGATTACGGCAAAAACAACACAAATAATCTGCCAAAACACTAGAAATCCATAATTATAAGGCACGAAAAAGTGTTTTTGACCCCAGAAAAGACTGACTAACGTCATTAATAAATAACACAACAAGGTAACCAAAGCCGAACCCAAATATCCCAAAATAGGTATTAGAATAAAATTGCCAATAATCGTAATAACGGCACCAAAAATGGACAAATAACCTCCTTTTATGGTTTTGTCGGTAAGTTTATACCATATTGACGAATTGTAATAAACGCCCAAAAACCAATTGGCTAACAATAAAATGGGCACCACAATCAAGCCTTCGTGATACGAAGGATGAATAATATTTTTGACGAAAGGTAAAATAAAAATAGTAATTGTAAAAATAAAACCACAGATTAGATTAAAAAAATCCATAATCATCGCATAGGATTTTTTAGCATTTTGTTGATGCGATTGTTTAAAAAAAAATGGTTCGGCACCCATTCGAAAGGCTTGTATCGCCAATGTCATAATGATAGAAAGCTTATAATTGGCATTATAAATTCCCAATAAAAATAAATTTTTAGATTCCGAAAAAGGAAGCCATTTTTTAAGCATGACCCGATCTAATGTTTCATTTACCATTCCCGCCAAACCGATAATCACTAGTGGATAGGAATAGGGCAACATTTTTTTAATTAATGAAACGTCTATTTTTTTGAGAGATACTATGATTTTATTAGAAAATAATAAAAAGGTAAACCCGCTAGCAATAAGATTTGCCAATAGAATATAGGTAACTTCTTGAGATTTTTCAATCCATTGATTTGGAATAAAAACTTGAAAAATCAGAATATTGATGCTAATATTTACGATAATATTGGATAAACGATACGCCATAAATTGTTTTGCTTTTTCTTCAAATCGAAGTTGAGCAAAAGGTATATTCGTAATATTATCAAAAAATAAGATCGCCGCAAAAATTTGAATATAATTTTCGTGATTTTGGTATCCTAAAAAATTAGAAATGGCACCTGCATATAGAAAAATCAAACCTGAAAATACGAATGAAAAATAAAAAACAAAGTTCTGCGACGCATTAAATACTCTTGGTTCTTCATATTCTTTTGAAAATCTGAAATAAGAAGTTTCCATACCAAACATCATAATGACATTTATAAATGCCGCTAAAGCATATAAATGACTGATTATCCCAAGTTCGACGGGGCTCGAAAGTGTATAGGTGTAGTACGGAGTTAGTAGCCAATTGAGCATTCTACTCAAAATCGTACTGAGCCCGAAAATTGCGGTTTGTTTGGCTAGGATTTTTAATCCACTCATCGTTGGCTAGGATTCAAAAGGCTCTATGGTTTTATGAGCGCCATCGCAATAAGGTTGCTTTAGGCTTTTACCACATCTACAAAATGAAACGCGCTCTTCCTTTTCATTTATCTCTTCATTATAAGAAACGTCCATTTTAGGCGCAAATACGCGTAAAGGACCATTTTTAACCACTTCTATTCTTGGATTTTCCATTGATTTAATTCTAGTTAATTTAAAATTTAAAAATTCTCCAATGCCATTGTTTTTTAACTACGCCATTTTCTAATTCAATAACTCCTGGATTACTTCGTATCATAGTTTTTAAAGCCGTTTCATCTGCGATAAATACTTGCGCATCATTACCCACCATTTTTTCAATTTCAGGATTCCAAGATGGCAGTAAAACGGTAACCGTAGTACCTTCACTTTTCATTTTTTTGATAAATGGAATAATTTTAGTTTTCCATGCTTCTTTTTCTGTTTTTTCTACTTTCCAAGATACAATCCAATAGTTTTTTTGAGCAATAGAAACAATATTTTCAGTCACATCTGCATTGTTTTTATCTGTTATTCTTAAATTGTTGATGGGTGCCAAAATGCCTTCTTGAATTACTTTTTCTACTCGATCTTGATATTCCCAAATCGTATCCGTTGGATAATTCTCCATTTTAAATTCTTGAATTTCGCCCGTTGATTTATTTTTCATTTTAAATACAAACTCGCTAACTGGATCTTGAATGTTTTTCATTTGTTCTTTAATATTTTTTCCCACAGCATAAGGTCTAAAATCAACAACAGGAAGTGTCCAAACAAAATTATACAAACAGAAAAAGAAAGCTAAAAGTGTTGCCGTACCAAAAGTTATAAGGTTATTAAATGAATTCATCAAAGGCTTGATTCGATGATTTATCAATACTAAAAACAAACTTATTAATGTTAAGAAAATATCTTTGTAAAATGTAACCCATGGTTTTAATTTCATAAAATCACCAAAACAACCACAATCCTTTACTTTCATTTTGTCTTTATCAAAATCACACGCGGACCAATTTCCAGAAACTTTTGCAAAAATTAAATAGCTCAATATCAGAATAACAAATAATAAAAGCGCTTTCCATCGCAGTTTAAAACTTGAAATCAATGACACACTTAATAGGCCTACAAATAATAAAATAGGAATAATTATTGCCGATTTTGTGATACAAAATCCTGATAAATAGGAATAACCCGTAAGAATTAAAAAGAAAATATTTATAGCTAAAAGCCCCCAAGCCGTTAACTTTCTTTGCCATCCTATTATAATAGCAACACCTAACGCAATTTCTAAAACAATCATGGTAACAGAAAATGCAACATTAAATTTATCTAGTCCATACCAAAAGTCTGCAAAGCCGTCGGCTGCAAAAGCGGTAAAATAATCGTGCATTTTATATGCTGTACCAAGCGGATCAATCGCTTTTACTAATCCAGAAAAAATAAAAACCCCTCCAATAAAAAATTGAAAAAATGTAATAAACATATTACAAAGAGGATTTTTCCAACGTCTTATTAATGTAAAAATTAAAGCTAAAATTCCAACTGATAAAAAAAGTTTTTCAATGGTCATATGATTTAATTTTAAAGAGTTTAGATGCAAAATTAAAAAAGAATATTAAAATCTTAAATAATTTTTAATTTTTGTTAGTATCTATTATTTACTTTCAAACCAACTACTATACATTTTGTAATTATTAGCAATGCGCTCAATTTCGCCTTCTTTTAGTTCTTTCGAAACGTCTTTTATTTTTTTGGCTGGAACGCCAGCCCACAATTCGCCTTCTTTGATGTGCGTATTTGCAGGAACAACTGCGCCCGCTGCTACAATGCTATAGGACTCTACAATACAATGATCCATAACAATAGCTCCCATTCCAATCAATACATGGTCGTGAATTGAACAACCGTGAACTATTGCATTATGTCCAATAGAAACATAATTTCCGATGGTTGTAGATGCTTTTTGATAGGTAGCGTGAATCGTGGAATTATCCTGAATATTTACAAAATTGCCTATTTTTATTTGATTGACATCGCCTCGAACAACCGCACTAAACCATACGCTACAATCATTTCCCATTTCAACTTGACCTACAATTGTAGCATTGGGGGCAATAAAACAATTCGGTCCAATTTTGGGAGCAACGCCATTAACTGGCAATATTAACGGGGTCATATTTTTATTTTATAAGTTCTATATTAATTTTTACCGGCTGATGGTCAGAAAATGCAAAATTTAGATCGACTCCTTGACAATCCTTAGTTTTAATATTAGGAGAAAGTAAGAAAAAATCTATAATGGTTGTAAAGGTTTTATCGGAATAAGGTTTGTCATTTTTTCGATTAGTTACTACATTTGGGTCGAAAATCCAGCTCCATCCATTCATAAATTTAGCCTCTACATTGGTTTGAAAATAATCACCTTCTTTACCTTTTGCCAATGTGTTATATGCCCAGTTTGGCGGGCATTGGTTCCAGTCGCCGCCACAAATGATATAGTTTCCGTTTTTATATTCTTTTTCTAGAAACGACTTCAGGTAGTCCATTTCTTGCTTTTTTAGTTTTCCGCTATCATCATATGCACTATTGTGAATATTAACCACAATAAAATCTTTTCCATTTTGCAATTTATAATAATTGACCAATAAGCATCTTCGCAAGAAATACAATTGTTTTGGAAACCCAAATGCACCAGGAAGCTGATGCCTTATAGATTTATAGGGTTTAAAAGCACTTAATGTCAATAGTCCACTTTTTACATTTCCCATAGGTTCTAGCCAAGGCTGTGGGATAAATTTTACATTATAGTTGAGTGCAAAAAAAGAAAAAAAGGGATCTTTTAATTTTGACAATAAATTTGCTTGAGGCAATTCATAGCTTCTTCGACTCATCGAATCTACTTCCTGCAATAACCAAATATCCGAACTATCCTGGTTTAAAAAATTTGAAATAGAGTCAAAGCATGATTTTACATAATCTTCGGAGGGTCTTACCATTTTGCCACCATCATAAAAGAAATCGGTTTGTGCGCCAAGCCCCGAATAACCAATATTCCAAGTCCCAACCGTGAAATTTGAAACATCTAATGTGTCGATAGCAGTTTGATTTTCGTATATCACTTCAATATCTGAAGGATTATAATACGTTAATCTGGCGTAAATCAAATTAAAAATAACATACAACAAAGGGACTAGTACTATAAAAAGTAGCAAGAAGAAAAAGATTTTTTTCACGATTACATTTTAAAATTTAAAATAATACACACAAATATATATTCTTATGCCTAATTTTCGTTAATAAATATGGTTTTTTTAAAATTTTCTTAACTTTGTACTTTTAAATATATAACCATGTCGATAAAAAAATTGATATTTCTTTTTCAACTTTTATCTTGCGTCTCTTTAAATGCTCAAGATCTTGAAATAAAATATATAAATCGAGTTTGTAGCTTGGGAGAAGGGCAATGCAGTAAAATATATATTCCTATTGATAATGAAAAAGAGTTCACAAAACTCCTCAAAGAGTATTTTGATTCAAAAGGAGCGGAGTTTATTAAAAAAGAAAAAAACAACACCGAAATACAATTTACAAACGCACGTTTTGATCAACAAAAGGTGTATGCTATTCATGAAGTATTAAATGCAGGAAGACGCCTAGAATGGTATATGCAATTATTTGACAGCGATAATAAATCCATTCAAGACACCGATTTATATGAAAAAATTGGGCAAAGATTATACAATAAAGTAGTTTGGAATTTATATCAAGATACGATAGAAACCGAACTAAAAAAGTTAAAAATTTTAGAAAAAACATTTGAAAAAGAAGCAAAAAGCAGCAATAAATCAGAGAAAAAGTCTGAAAAATCGCTGGGAGAAGCTTTAAAATTAGAAAATGAAATCGATGCACTCAAAAAAGAAAATGAAAAACTAAAATCTTCTATTCCAGATTACAAAAAAAATGCCGATCAAGCCAAATCTGAAATGAATGATTATAGTTCTAATGAAAAAGAAGTAAAAAAACTTGAAAATGAAGTAGAAGCTACAAAAAAAGAACTTAAAAACTTAAATAAAACGCTAAAAGATGGCGAAAAAAATGGAAATGTAGATGCTGCTGCTCAAGAAGCATTAAAACTAAAAACATCAAACCTTCAAGAAGCATTTTTATTGCAAGAAAAAGAAGCCGATACTAAAAGAGATATCTATGAAAAAGCGATGAAAAAACTCGAAAAAAATTATGATAAAGCAAAAGATAAACATCGAGATGCCGAAAAAGAATTATCAAGTAATGAAAAAACAATTGAAAGTAATTCAAAAAAAATCAAGACGTTAAATACAAAATCTGAAGAAAGTCAAGCACAAGCTAATAAATTTCAAAATGAAATTAAATCCCAGTTAGAATTGGATATTGAAATGCAACGTCAGCTTATTGAAAAAATTAAAACTAAACAAGTTATATATAAAACGAATTAAATGAACACAACCATCAATCAACATTTATTACAAATAGGTGCCGTAAAATTAAGTCCTAATGATCCATTTACTTGGGCAAGTGGCAAAAAATCTCCAATATACTGCGATAATAGATTAACGCTATCTTATCCCGAAGTTCGCCGTCTTATTTGTCAATCGTTTGTAGATAAAATCAAAGAGAATTTTAAAGATGTAGAGGTTATTGCGGGCGTAGCTACAGGAGGTATTGCGCATGGCGCATTGGTTGCAGAAGCGCTTG
>Ga0208595_1000016_pt1 | contig 55472 bp, 50 predicted proteins | sample LakMenEpi28Jun11_FD_150742 | JGI IMG/M metagenome (GOLD analysis project Ga0208595, IMG submission 150742) | Freshwater microbial communities from Lake Mendota, WI - 28JUN2011 deep hole epilimnion (SPAdes) | ecosystem: Environmental > Aquatic > Freshwater > Lake > Epilimnion/Euphotic zone ...
AATTGCACCAATTTTTGGAACGGTCTATGCCATTTTTAAATTATTTTTAATAATAGATTCACCTTTACAAGATGTATTTTATTCTATTTTCCATTTCCGTATTTATGGATTAGGAATTGTTTCTTTTACAATAATAATAATTTTAGTAGGTTATTTTGCTTCAAATATTTTCTTTAATGCCGTTTTAAAGAAAATGGAAGCTTTATTATTTAAATTACCTTTGGTTAAAGAAATTTATAAGGCGTTGCGCGATATTTTTGGAGCTTTTGTAAGCGATAAGAAAAAGTTTGAAAAACCTGTTATCGCAGAAGTTTCAGAAGGCATTTTTCGTATAGGATTTATTACAAACGAAAATCTTTCAGACATTACGGATCTGGATGTGATAGCCGTTTATTTTCCTTTTTCATATGCATTTACAGGTGAGTTAATTTTGATGCATCATTCAAAAATAACTCCTGTTAAATCTGGAAAAGTAAGTGATATTATGAAATATGTAATTTCAGGTGGTATTATAGAAAAAAATTAGAGTTAAATTATGCAAGATTCAAGTAACAAAAATATTATACTTAAAAACGCTAATGAATTGAGATTGGTAATTGTGCAAAGTTCATATCATTCAGAAATAACTAATGCAATGTATCAGGATGCAATTCAAACTCTGAAATCACACGGAATAGAAAAAATTGAAACGATTGAGGTCTCAGGTGGTTATGAATTGGTCTATGGTAGCCAAGTTGCAATTCGTTCTTTTGAATCGGTTTCTGGCATTATTACTTTAGGCTGTGTCATCAAAGGTGCAACGGACCATGATGTTTATATAAATCAAGCGGTAGCAAATGGATTGATCGATCTTCAAATAAAAACAAATATTCCTATTGGATTTGGTTTACTTACTGTGAATAACAAAGAGCAAGCATTAGAACGAACTTTTGGACCAAAAGGTCAAAAAGGTATAGAAGTTACAGAAGCCGTTTTACAATCTATTTCACTTAGTTAAATATGAATTTTCTCGAAATAAATACCGTTTTTTTTGATATGGATGGTGTTTTAATTGATTCGGAGCCTTTCTGGAAAAAAGCGGAATTTGATGTTTTTAAAAAGGAATTTGATATTTCACTTTCTGAAAAAGATTTAGAAGAGAGTATGGGTTTAAAAACAACGGAAGTAGTAGAACTTCATGCCAAAATATATGATATTAAATACATTGATGTTTCGTCTATTGGTTTTGAAATCGAAAAACGGGTTGTGGAACAAATTATTCAATTTGGAAAACCAAAAGAAGGCCTATATGAACTTTTAGAATGGGTAAATCATAAAAAGTGGCGTAGAGCTTTGGTTACATCTTCATCCCATTTTATTATCAATGCTGTTTTAGATTTTTTAAAATTAAATGATTTTTTTGAAGCAAAATTTTCTGCATATGATGAACTAAAAGGCAAACCTGATCCTGCGGTTTATTTATCTGCTTTAAAATATTTTAATTGCTCCAAAGAACAAGTAATTGTTATTGAAGATAGTAAAAATGGCGTTCGATCTGCTATATCGGCAGGCTTAAATGTACTTTCAATTCCTGACCAAAATCATGAAAAAAATATGGATTTTTTTCATGAAAATGCAATGGGTGTCTTTGAAAATCATTTTCAGATTCAATCTTTTTTGAGTCAAAACTTAAGTAAATAAATATTAAATTTACTACATTACTATACTTTTAATACTATTGATTTTTCGTTCGGTTTCGTTCCATTCGGTTTCTATATCTGAATCATTTATAATTCCTCCTCCGGCATAAAATAGAAGATCCTTTTCAAAAATTTCAAAACATCTTAAAAAAGCAAAAGCATATTGTTTGTCATCTTCAATAATTTGATGACATAATCCGGTATAAAATGTTCGATTTTGGGGTTCATTTTGATTAATAAAATCAATGGCTTCATTTTTTGGAAAACCTGATAAAGCAGCACTTGGATGAATTTCTTTAATGATATTTTTAAAATCCTTTGATTCTATCTCAATTTCAATTTGATTTAATATATGTTTTATATCACCAAAATTAAAATGTTCTTTCGGCGTAACGACCACATTAGATTGATATTTAGATAAAATCTTATTGATGGAATCGGTTACAATTTCTTGTTCTAAATATTCTTTTTTTGAGAAATGGTCATTTTTAGAAATCGTTCCGGCTAAGGAATATGTTGAAAATTTTTTATTTTCTAAAATACCAACGATCTCAGGTGAAGCGCCCATCATTTGGATTTCATTTTTGATATAAAGCCAAAAAACAAATGTGTTAGGGAAGTTGGTTTTTAAGGATTCAAATGCCCTTTTTGGACAAAAATATTTTGGTTTGATTTCAAGTTTAGTTCGAAATGCTACGACTTTTTTTATCTGATTCTCAGATATACATTTAAAAATAGCATTTAGGTAATTTGTATACTCAGATTTTGTCGTTTCAACGAGGTCTTTTGAAATAAATTCTAGCGATTCTGTATTAAAATTAAACCCTTCTTTTTTATAGCCATAATAAGTACTATTGTTTTTATAATTAGAAAGTTGTATATTGCAATGATTTAGTTTTTCTTTGGTTAAAGAATAAAATATCGTTTTTTTTAGAAATGGATTATATAGTAATAAAAAATCCATAAACTATACGGGCTTAATGATAATATCATAATCAATAATTTTTCGATATAGCGTTCTTTCACTAATTCCAAGCTCATGTGCTGCATTTTTTCTCTTAGCATTATGCTTCTCCAAAGCTTTTATAATAAGCTTCTTCTCCATTTCGGCTAAGTTTAAATTTACGTGCTCCTCAATGTGATAATTAGGTCTTTTATGCTCAATTTCATAGATTTTTGACACTTCTTCCACTTTATTTTTATATGAACTTGTAGGCATTTCTATGGCTAATGGTTGTACCGAGTTTGGTTTGCTGAAATCAGATATGTCATTTTTTGAAAAGTTATTCTGAGTAATTTGAAAAAATGCGCGTTTGATATCCGAAATATCTTGACGCATTTCAATTAACATTTTTAATAAAAACTCATTGGTGATTCCTTGTTCAAAAGGATCATTTTGTGGATTAATACTTTGCATCGTAGACGATGTAATCGGTAAAAAACGTTTGAAATCTTCAGGATAAATGGTGTCTCCTTGAAGCATTAAATTAATTTGTTCGGCTACATTTTTAAGTTGCCTCACATTTCCTGGCCAACGATAACTCATCAAAAGTTGTTCGGCTTCTTCAGACAGTTTCACTCGGGGCATTTTATTTTTTTCGCTAAAGTCTATTGAAAACTTTTTAAAAAGTAATATGATATCAAATCCTCGATTACGAAGCGGAGGCACTTCAATCGGTACCGTGTTTAAACGATAAAATAAATCTTCTCTAAATTTACCTTGTTGAACTTTTTCAAGCAAATTAACATTTGTAGCAGCAATAACTCGAACATCTACTTTTTCAATAGTGCTACTGCCCACCTTCATATACTCTCCATTTTGAAGCAATCGAAGCAGTCTTGCTTGAGTTCCTAATGGCATTTCACCAATTTCATCTAAAAAAATGGTTCCTTTATTTACCGTTTCAAAATATCCTTTTCTCTTGTCGTTAGCGCCTGTAAAACTTCCTTTTTCATGTCCAAAAAGTTCAGAATCAATAGTGCCCTCTGGAATTGCGCCACAATTAATCGCAATAAATGGATTACTTTTTCTTCGGCTTAATTGATGAATAACTTTAGAAAAAGCTTCTTTTCCTGTACCACTTTCGCCATTAATGAGAACTGTTAAATCTGTATGAGCTACTTTTTCAGCAGTAGTCAATGCATAATTTAGCGCATCCGAATTTCCAATAATTTCAAATCGGTTTTTTAAATCTTGTAAATCTTGCATTTTTTAATAAATTTAAGTTACAATTATTAAGATAGTATTATGGCTTCTTCAGAAGAAATTTTACGCATCACATTTCCAAAAAGCGTATTGCTATTGCAATCTACAATTTCAACTTCTATATAATCGCCCAAATTTAAATTCCCCTTATCTACGATCACTTTTTTATTCGAGTCGGTTCTTCCCAATAGTTGTTCTTTTGATTTTTTTGCAGTCCATTCAATAAGTACAATTTGTCTTTTACCGATTTGTTCTTGATTTCGTTCCAAGGAATGTTTATTTTGCAAATCTACAATTTCTTGTAATCTTCTTTTTTTCGTTTCTTCTGGAACGTCATCTACATATCTCTTCGCTGCAAGTGTTCCCGGCCTTTCCGAATAATAATACATATAACTCGTACCATATTTCACATATTCCATCATAGATAAGGTATCTAAATGTTCTTCTTCCGTTTCTCCACAAAACCCAGCAATAATATCTGCAGAAATAGCACAATTTGGGATAATTCTTTTTATAGCTTCGATGCGGTCTAAATACCAATCTCGGTCATACGTTCGATTCATTCTTTCTAAGCAAGAACTACTTCCACTTTGAAGAGGCAAGTGAATATAATTGCAAATATTAGGATATTTTACCATTATTTCTAAAACATCATCCGTCATGTCTTTCGGATGCGACGTTGAAAATCGAACTCGTAATTGAGGATGCACTTGAGCTACTTTTTCTAATAATCTCGAAAAATTGACAACATCAGGAGCGTATTTATTTTCAATTAGTTTTAATCCTTTCATCTTTGGATCTTCGGACCATCGATAACTATCTACATTTTGACCTAAAAGGGTAACTTCTTTAAATCCGTCCGCTACAAGCATTTTGACCTCTTCAAGAATCGATTCCGTACTTCTACTTCGCTCCCTACCTCTTGTAAAAGGTACTACACAAAACGAACACATGTTGTCGCAACCTCGCATGATACTTACAAAAGCGGTAACACCATTACTTGACAAACGAACTGGACTAATATCCGCATAGGTTTCATCTCTAGATAGTAATACATTTACTGCTTTTTGGCCGCCTTCTACTTCGCTTATCATATTCGGTAAATCTCGGTAAACATCAGGACCCGCAACTAAATCTACTAATTTTTCTTCTTCTAATAACTTTGTTTTAAGTCGCTCTGCCATACAACCTAAAACGCCAATCATCAATCCTTTTTTCTTCTTTTTTAGTTGGTTAAATTGTTTGATTCGATTTCGAACCGTTTGCTCTGCTTTTTCTCGAATCGAACATGTATTCAGAAATATGATATCGGCTTGTTCATATTCATGAATCGGCGAAAAACCATTTTTATTTAAAACAGATGCTACAATTTCGCTATCGCTGACATTCATCTGACATCCATAACTTTCGATATAATAGGTTTTGCCATTCTTTAAGACGGAAGGTTCGATTAGTTCGGTAGATGCGGCTATTTGTGTATCAATAGAACTCATTTATATAATAATTAATAGTTTATAATTGAAATACAAAAATAATGTATTTTTGACAAAAATGTTAGAATATCTTATGATTTAACTTCTTTTGATTTCAGTTATTTATTGTGTTTTAGCGGTTTTACAATAAATTAAACGTATGACAAAATGGCGGAGTTTTAATATACGGTAAAATAAGTATAATATTAAAAATAATAAATATTTAGATTTTAGTTTTTAATAGCTTTTATGACATTATGTATGATTTAATGGCTAAATAGATATATATAAATAACTTTTTGTCATAGTTTTCGGACATTTTATCTAAAAAATGATTTTTTTTATTTTGGTATAGCAATTGATAAATATGAAGATGTAAGAAATTATTAAAAATTTAAATTATATCAAAATGGGAAAAATTATTGGAATCGATTTAGGAACTACAAATTCATGTGTTTCGGTAATCGAAGGAAACGAACCCGTAGTCATTGCAAATGATGAAGGAAAAAGAACAACACCTTCAATTGTTGCTTTTTTGGAAAATGGAGAACGTAAAATTGGCGATCCAGCAAAACGTCAAGCGATTACAAATCCAATTAATACGATTTATAGCGCTAAAAGATTTATAGGTAGTCGATACAGCGAGATTGAAAATGAGGTTTCTAAAATGCCTTATAAAGTAGTAAAAGGGGATAACGATACCGTAAAAATTGATATCGATGGTCGTATGTATACGCCTCAAGAAATCAGTGCGATGGTTTTACAAAAAATGAAAAAAAGTGCTGAAGACTTTTTGGGTCATGAAGTGACGGAAGCGGTAATTACGGTTCCTGCTTATTTTAATGATAGTCAGCGACAAGCTACAAAAGAAGCTGGAGAAATTGCAGGTTTAATTGTTAAACGAATAGTAAACGAACCAACCGCAGCTGCTTTGGCTTATGGATTAGAAAAGAAAGATCAAGACCTAAAAATTGCAGTTTTTGACTTGGGTGGAGGAACTTTTGACGTTTCTGTTTTGGATTTAGGTGGAGGTGTATTTGAAGTAAAATCAACAAACGGAGATACTACTTTAGGAGGCGACGACTTTGATCAAGTAATTATTGATTGGTTGGCGGATGAATTCAAATCTTCGGATAATGTGGATTTAAGAAAAGATCCAATGGCACTTCAACGTCTTAAAGAAGCTGCTGAAAAAGCTAAAATTGAGCTTTCTAGCTCAGGAGAAGTGGAAATAAATTTACCATATATTACAGCAATTGATGGTGTACCAAAACACTTAGTTCGAAAATTAACAAGAGCTAAATTTGAACAAATTGCGGACAGTTTATTCCAAAGAACCATAGAGCCTTGTAAAAAAGCACTTAAAGATGCTGGTTTAACGGCAGCAGATATCGATGAAGTATTATTGGTAGGAGGAAGTACTCGTATTCCAAAAGTTCAAGAATTGGTAGAGCAATTTTTTGGTAAAAAACCAAGTAAAGGTGTAAATCCTGATGAAGTTGTTGCTATGGGTGCAGCTGTTCAAGGTGGAATTATTAGCGGTGACGTTACAGATGATATCGTTTTAGTTGACGTTACGCCATTATCTCTAGGAATTGAAACTATGGGTTCGGTGATGACTAAAGTGATTGAGTCAAATACGACAATACCTACTAAAAAATCGCAAGTATTTACAACCGCGGTAGATAATCAACCATCGGTAGAAATACATATTTTGCAAGGCGAACGCGCAATGGCAAAAGATAATAAAACGATTGGTCGTTTCCATTTAGATGGAATTCCACCGGCGCCAAGAGGCGTGCCTCAAATTGAAGTTTCTTTTGATGTAGACGCCAATGGTATCTTAAAGGTATCAGCCAAAGATAAAGGAACTGGTAAAGAGCAAAGTGTTCGTATTGAAGCCGGCACCAATTTATCTAAAGAAGATATTGAGCGTATGAAAGCGGAAGCAAAAGTTAATGAAGAAAGTGATAAAATCGAAAGAGAACGCGTAGAGAAAATAAACGCTGCGGATAGTTTGGTTTTTCAAACGGAGAAACAATTAAAAGACTATGGTGATAAATTAAGTGCAGATAAAAAAGCACCAATTGAAGCGGCTCTTTCTGAATTAAAAACAGCTTTAGATGCTAAAGATTTAGATCAAATTACCGTGGTTACCGAAAAATTAAACGCTGCTTGGACGGCTGCAAGTGAAGAGTTGTATAAAGCGCAACAAGAAAATCCAACTGCGGACCAAGGAGATGCTCAAAGCACAAATTCAGGTAGTAATGAACCAGAAGATGTAGAATTTGAAGAAGTAAAATAAAAATATCTTTTTTTTGATTTTTAAAAGGCGTCAATTATTTGGCGCCTTTTTTTATATCGATTTAATCAATCATAAATCAACTAACTATTATAAAATAATACGTAAAAATTTAACTTTTCAATATAATTTTACTCGAGTTTTTTATTTAAATTCTTAATGATATTTAATAAATCGTTGCCAAGGTATCCATTTAAAAAAGATTAAACCTGTAAATAACAAAACGACCCAATAAAATATTTCGGATGTCCAGGCCCATACTATATTTAGTTTGAACGTCTCAAGGATGAGATGGATATATGCAAAGTAAAATAAAATCGTGATAGTTTCAATAATTAAATTGATTTTTGAATTACCTAATCCTAAAATACTATGGAAAAAAATATTCGCAATTGGTAAAATTAAGAAACTGATAAGTAGCATCATGTAAGGCCAAAAACTAATTTCGAGTATTGAAGTATCTTGCGTAAATAGTCTGAAAACATAGGGTTTAAAGATAAATAATATGGTTGTAAAAATTAATAAAATCATACTTCCTAAAAAGGATATTTTATATATTGTGGGTAAGATACTATTAATTTTTCGAGCGCCTACAAGCTGGCCTATAAATGTATTTGAAGTATTTGCCAATGCAAAACTTGGAATAGCTACTAATGAAAAAATTTGTTTTAAAATAATAGAAACGGCTAATGCTTGAATACTCATTCGCTCGATTAATGCAAAAAAATAAATCCAACATCCCAAACTTAAAATATGCTGCAACCAAATCGGGTAGGAGAGAAGGATGATTTGAAAAGATACTTTTTTATCAAAAGGGCTCCATGAAAATATTTTAAAATCCGAATCATATTTATGTTTTTTATAGAAAAAATAACTTAGTATAACTACAAATCCGATAAACTCGGCAATCACTGTAGCGTATGCACTTCCGGAATATCCCATTGGTTGAAATCCAAATTTTCCAAAAACAAAAAGATAATTTAGAATTACATTTGAAATAGCGGCAATAATTTGAACAATAAGAATGATTTTGGTTTGATGAACGGCGATGAAAAAACTGCTTATCAAAGCGGTAATCATGACAAAACCAAAGCCTAAAGAACGAATTTTAAATAATTTTTCGCTCATTACAGATATTGCTTCATTTGAAAACATGAAATTGGAGATATCTGACGCAAAGAAATAAACTATACTGGAAATGAATAAAGAAATCGGAATCATAATCATCAAGCCATGCCTTATGATGACTCCAACTTGATCCCATTTATTAGCTCCATATAGTTGAGAAAGAATGACTTGCACCGCTCTTGAAATACCCCAACCAATCATCATTACTAATAATAAGATGATACTTGTAAAACCAACACTATCAATAGCTTCTTTGCCCAATGAACCCATAAACATCGTGTCGACCACAGCTGAAATACTCTCGCTGATACCTCCGAAAATTAAAGGCGTGGCCACGTTTAGTATTTCGCGATAGCTTGGAATTCCGACGGCTTTTGTTGAGGTCATGTGGGTAAGAATTTATAAAAAAACCGAAATGAATTCATTTCGGTTTTTAATTTTTTATTTTGATGCTCTTTTTCGCTCGTTTTCGTCTAATAATATTTTACGAATTCGAATAGAAACTGGAGTCAGTTCCACATATTCATCTTTTGCAATATATTCCATTGCTTCTTCTAAAGAAAAATCAATTTTTGGAGGTAGTCCCACATTATCATCTTTACCTGCTGCTCTAAAGTTAGTTAATTGCTTTGCCGTACAAACGTTTACAACTAAATCACCTGGTCTAATTTGCTCTCCAACTACTTGTCCATTATAAACATGTTCTCCCGGTTCGATAAAAAATCGACCTCTATCAGAAAGTTTATCCATGGAATAACCTGTAGCCATTCCTGTTTCTTTAGAAATCAAAACACCATTAGCACGCGCTGGAATATCTCCTTTTAATGGAACATATTCTTTAAAACGATGTGCAATAATAGCTTCTCCCGCAGATTGCGTTAAAGCTTCATTTCTAAAACCATTAAGTCCTCTTGTCGGAATCTCAAATTCAAGACGTTGCATATCGCCTTTAGGTAGCATGGATTTCATTTCACCTTTTCTTTGACTCACTAATTCGATTATTTTACCGGCATAATTTTCTGGAACATCAACAGAAAGCACTTCCAAAGGCTCACATTTTACTCCATCAATTTCTTTTATAATTACTTGTGGTTGACCTACTTGTAATTCATAACCTTCTCTTCGCATCGTTTCAAGCAATACGGATAAGTGTAATATTCCTCTACCAAAAACCAAAAATTGATCAGGCGAATCGGTGTCATGTACACGCAAAGCAAGATTTTTTTCTAATTCTTTATACAAACGATCACGAATATGTCTTGAAGTTACAAATTTACCTTCTTTACCGAAAAATGGAGAGTTGTTGATAGTAAATAACATACTCATGGTTGGCTCATCAATTTTGATACGCTCTAAAGCTTCTGGATTTTCAAAATCAGCAATTGTATCTCCGATTTCAAAATCGTCAATACCTGTAACGGCTACAATATCTCCAGCTTCTGCTCGTTGAACTTTAACTTTACCTAAACCATCAAATAAGAAAATTTCTTTAGTTCGCATTTTTTTTGCGGTTCCATCAGATTTCATTAAAGAAATTGGCATATTTTCTTCAATCGCTCCTCGCTCGATTCGACCTACTGCGATTCTTCCCGTATAACTTGAGAAATCTAAAGAGGTAATTTGAAGTTGTAAAGAACCTTCACTCACTTTTGGAGCAGGAATTTCGGAAATAATCGTGTCAAAAAGAATATCTACATTATCCGATGGGGTTTTCCAATCAGCGCTCATCCAACCGTTTTTAGCTGAACCATAAACGGTTTTAAAGTCTAACTGATCTTCGGTAGCATCTAAATTGAAAAATAAATCAAAAACATCTTCGTAGGCTCTTTCGGGATCGCAATTGGGTTTATCTACTTTGTTTACAACAACAATCGCTTTTTTACCTAAAGCCAACGCTTTTTGAGTAACAAAACGAGTTTGTGGCATTGGTCCTTCAAATGCATCAACCAAAACCAATACTCCATCTGCCATGTTCAAAACACGTTCTACTTCGCCTCCAAAATCCGCGTGACCTGGAGTATCGATGATATTAATTTTGTATCCTTTCCACGTTACGGCTACGTTTTTAGCTAAAATAGTAATACCGCGCTCGCGCTCTTGATCGTTATTATCTAAAATAAGTTCTGTAATTTGTTGGTTGTCTCTAAACAATTTGGCTGCGTGAAGCATTTTGTCGAGTAGTGTTGTTTTTCCGTGATCTACGTGTGCAATAATTGCAATATTTCTGATTTGATCCTTATTCACTGATATTATTTTACGATTAATTTTAAAAAGGTGCAAAAGTAATTAAAAAAGTACAAATCAGTCGGTTAAATCTAAGTAAAGGAAAGACATCAAACAAATATGGATAAAAAAATGGTAGAAAAAAAATTAATTTTTGCGCTGTATTGTAAAATTTATCAACTCACGTAAAGCGTTTTTTGCATCACTTTCTTCAAAGTTTGAAAGTACATCGTGTGCTTTATTGGCGTATTGATACATCACGTTCTCTGTATAAGAAATGCCTCCGGTTTCAATTACTTTTTGTATTACATAATTCACTTTTTCTTTATTGGTATTTTGAAATTTGATAATAAATTTAATCTTTTCTTTTTCGATAAGACTTAATTGATTGAGCGTGTAAATTAATGGTAAAGTTAATTTCTGTTCTTTAATATCAACACCTTTGGTTTTGCCCGTTTGATAATCTCCATATTCAAACAAATCGTCTTTAATCTGAAATGCCATTCCCATGTAAGTACCTAGTAATTTTGCTTTTTCAATAAGTTCTTGATTTTCAGAAACTGAAGCCACGCCTAATGCACATGCCACTTTCAATAAAGAGGCTGTTTTTTTGTTAATTATATCGTAATATACCTCTTCGGTAATATTTAGTTTTCTTGCTTTTTCTATTTGTAGTAATTCGCCTTCGCTCATTTCTTTAACCGATTCAGAGACCAATTCAAGTAAATCATAATTTTTTGATTCTAATGCAACTAACAATCCTTTTGATAATAAAAAATCACCGATAAGTACTGCAATTTTATTTTTCCAAATTGCATTAATTGAAAAAAAGCCTCGACGCATATTGCTATCATCAACCACGTCGTCATGAACTAATGTTGCCGTATGCAGTAATTCAATCATTGTAGCCGCGGTGTAGGTTTTTGGTTGTATACTATCAACTAACTGCGCGGTTAAAAAAACAATAGTTGGCCGGATTTGTTTTCCTTTGCTTTTTAAAATATACTTAGTTATAAGATTTAGTATAGAAATATTGCTTTTTGTAGCTTCACTTAACTTTTGATTTAGAATCAAAAGAGGTTCTTTTAATGGTTTTTGTATATCAGCAATAGTCATATTTTATTAAATCGAATACAAACTTAATGAAAATAGAAAAAATAGTATGTAATTTATCTGTTTAATAACATTAAAACAAAAATAAAGTAATTTAGATTAACTATTTTTCAACTGCTTTTAAAGGCTATTTCATGATATTTTTTGACATGCGTACCCATGAAAATCCGAGCGTAAATTCGAATAATGGAAAGTCAATCAATAATAAAAGTAAATGAAACGATAAATACCAATAATACTTGATGAGCTTCTATATGGCTATAAAGCAAATCTTCACCGACGAAAGTTGGAGAGATGGGGAATCCGGTCAACCCTAAACAGCATAGAAAAAACAACTCAGCGACTCTAGGATGCATCCATAAAAGCATCAACCCAGTTTAATTCTCCTAGGAAGTGATTACCTATCGTACCCAACTATCCAAGTAAAAATGAATACAACACTCACAACCAAATGTTTGAGCTGTCGTATAATAAATTATTTTTTAAAACCAAAGTGTATAGGGTTTTTCATATTATTATTTTTTAGCAATTTTGGTACTAAGCGGATGTTTTGATAAAGAACGATGATTTTCTAGACCAATAATTTTAACATTTCCCCCTTCCTTTGTATATTCTTTTTGAAATTGCGTAATACTATCTATCACCGAATGATCTACTAATTTTGTTTTGCTAAAATCTACAGTGATATGCATTTGTTTTGGGATGGCTTCAAGACGACTTTTCAGTCCTAGGAAATTTGAAAAAATAGCCGCTGCTTCTATTTCAATTAAATAATTATTATCGTTGAACTAAACGGTTGCAGGTGCTTTGAATAATGAATTTATGGGCGCTCCATGATAAATGTGTATGAACGTATTAAGTAAAATACCAGCGGCAATACCTACCAATAAATCTTCAAAAAGTGTAAACAAGATAGTTATAATAAAAATAGCCAATTGTTCTTTCCCTATTTTAAAAATATGAACAAATTCTTTTGGATGGGACAGTTTGATTCCAACAGAAATCAACATCGCTGCAAGTGCCATATTAGGGATCAATTCTATCCAATGTGTCGCAAACAATAAAAATAATAGAATGAAAATTCCATGAAAAAAATTCGCCCATCGTGTTTTGGCACCATTATTTACATTGGCCTAACTTCTCGCTACTTCTGAAATCATAGGTAGCCCTCCAAAAATAGCTGCTATGCAATTTCCTATTCCAATAGCTATTAAATCTTTATTTGGATTTGATTTTCTTTTGTAGGGATCCATCATATCTATTGCTTTAACAGTCAATAAGCTTTCAAGTGAACCAACGAGTGCAAACATCACTACAAATTTAGAAAACACTCCAATTTGTTTTATTCCATCAAAACTTACATTTAAATGAATTTTATTAATTAGACTCCCTGTATCAACAAGTGCATTCGTGGGGTCAGTATGATTAAAATCCAACATGAATTGAGCAGGAATAGCAACAAATAATACGACCAACGGTGCTGGAATTTTGGATAAAAAGGGTATATTTGCTTGATTCCAACCCATCATAATCAATAAGCTAATTAAGCCAATAAGACTCGCTTTAGGATCCAGATGTTGAAGAAATGAAGGCAGCAAAGTAATATGTTCTATGATACTTTTACCTTTGGTAAGTATCGGGTCAATATCCAATAAAACGGGAATCTGTTTTATAATAATAATAATCCCGATAGCAGCCAGCATACCATGAACCGTAGAAAGTGGAAAAAAATCTACTAATTTACCCAATTTAAATACACCAAAAAGAATTTGAATAATACTCGCAACAAAAATAGCTCCCAAAGCTAAATGCCATCCAGTCTCACCGCCTCCAAATTCATTAACCGCGCCAATGACTATCACAATTAGTCCTGCTGCAGGCCCTTTGATCGTTAGCTTAGAACCAGAAAAAAAACTAACAATAACTCCTCCAATTATTGCAGTAACTAACCCCATTAGTGGGGGAAATTCGGAGGCTTTGGCTATCCCCAAACTAAGTGGAAGCGCTAATAAAAATACGATGAATCCTGAAGTAATATCGCTAGTTAAATTCTCGATTAATCCTTTAATCCCATCACTGGGAATATTTGATTTAATTTTTGACATTAAAATATAATTTAATTTTACTTAATAAAAACGATTTCTTGTATGCTTTAATAAAAAGAAGTTCGCTACAATTACAAGTAGCTAAAAATAAATCTAAAAAACGCATAAATTCTACAGTTGCAGACTTGAATGTATATTGTGATACTTTGCGTATAGAAAATAATATGGAATAGATACTTGTAATTCTCAAAATATATTATTTTTTGAAATATTGTATTTTCAAAGTTGATTTTGAAATCATTTATAAGAAAATCAGAAATATTTGTTCTACTAGGTTTGAATTTTCTATATTTAAAAATGTATTTGAATACATTTTTAAATTAAAAGCATAATATATAATAAATGAAAATGTAAATAAGAAACAAGCCGAAATTACGTTTCTTATAGTTTCTTTTAACTCAGAAGTATAAATATATTTAATATTCATTTATATTTTTTCTAATTTATTTTTTGATATTAAAGAATCTCTTAATTTTTTAATATAACTTTTTACTTCGCTTACTGAAATAACTTTGTCTTTGAAGTAGTTTTCAACTTCCTTGGCTTCATCAACGGTTGCTTTTAATTCGGCTAAAATATTTGATAAATGCATTTTCATATGCCCTACTTGAATTCCGGTAGTCACAAGACTTTTTACGGCAGCATAATTTTGCATTAAACCAACAGCGGCAACGATTTGCATCAACTCTTTACTCGAAGGATTGCCCAATAATTGTAAAGACGTTTTAGCCAAGGGATGTAGTTTAGTTAAACCACCAACGGTTCCTAGTGCAATCGGAAATTTTATTGAAAAATTAAAAATATTTTGATCAATCCAAGCTTTGGATAAACTGCGATATTGCCCAGAATGACTCGCATAAGTATGAATACAGCTTTCTACGGCTCTAAAGTCGTTACCTGTGGCAATTACGACACTATCAATTCCATTTAATATTCCTTTATTATGTGTTGTAGCGCGATATACATCAATTTCGGCAATTCGAATAGCTTTAACAAATTTGTCAGCAAAATGATTCGGAGCAAATCCATTTACGATACCTAAATCTTCTATTTTACAACTTACTTGTGCTTCTACAATACAATCTGGAGTGTAATTGGAAAGAATACACATATTGATTTCAACTTCATTAGAATCTTTATCAAAATAATCGCTGTGTTTTACCATACCACGCCATTCTTGACCAATACGTTCTAAAACAGAGTTTATAAAATTAGCTCCCATGCTGTCACAGGTTTCAAATTCTAATTTCAATTGATAGTATTCAGGTTCAATATCTGACTTATCTATTAATTCAATAGAAATAATTCCACCACCTCTTTTTTCCATACTTTCGGTGAGGTCTTTAGCCGTATTCAAAAGATCGTTTTTGTTATTTTCAAAAAAAGATTTTAGTTTATTACCATCGCCATTAAAAAAGAAATGCACTTGACCTATTTTTTTTGTATCAAGAACTCGTGCACTTATACCGCCCCGTTCCATCCAAAATTTTGCTGCATTTGAAAGTGCTGCTACAACGCTACTTTCTTCAGTTACCATTGGAACACAATAATCTTTATGATTTACTATAAAATTTGGAGCCACTCCAAAAGGCAAATGAAAATTTGTAAGGGTATTTTCAGAAAAGCCTTCAAATTGTTTTTGAGCTTCAACATTTTCATACCAAAAACCAGCAAAGTTTTCGATAACATCAACGGGATTTTCATACAAAAAATTCTTTGCTATCCAAGAAATTTTTTCGTATTTACTGAGTTTTGAAAAGCTTGATATTTTCTTCAAATTCGATTTAGATTAAAATATTTTACAAAGATACATTGTTTTTTGGATAAATACATAAACCATTTAATTTTTAATATTTTTTAAATGTCAAATTAATTTATATTAATGAGCTCTTGCAAATAAAACGGTGTGGTTACAATCTTTATTGGAATAAATACATTTACCCTCAACTTGAGGAATGTCAAAAGGAATACATCTTATAGTTGCTTTTGTCTCTTCTTTAATTTTTTCTTCCGTTTCAGCACTTCCATCCCAATTAGCTATAACAAAACCACCTTTTTCAATTTGTTTTTTAAATGTATCCCAATCACTAACCCTTGTGGTATTTTCATCTCTATACGTTTTCGCGCGCTCAAACATGTTTGATTGTATATCCTCAAGAAGTTTTTCAATATAGATTTCCATTTGATCTTGAGAAACGATTTCTTTAGTTAACGTATCTCTACGTGCAATTTCGACTACTTGATTTTCGAGATCTCTTGGTCCGATCACGACACGAACTGGAATTCCTTTAAGTTCATGTTCGGCAAACTTGAATCCGGGTCTTTTGGTATCATCACGATCAATTTTTGAGCGTATACCCTTATCTTTTAACTTTGCTTGAAATGCTTCACATTTATTAAGTAATATCGTATTTTGTTCTGGATTTTTAGTTTGTAAAAAAGGAACAAAAACAACATGAAAAGGTGCTACTTTTGGAGGAATCATTAATCCATGATCGTCGGAATGTGTCATAATTAAAGCACCGATAAGTCGGGTAGAGACGCCCCATGACGTAGCCCAAACATATTCTTCAGAACCACTTTCGGTTTGAAATTTCACATCAAAAGCCTTAGCAAAATTTTGACCTAAAAAATGAGAAGTCCCCGCTTGAAGGGCTTTTCCATCTTGTAATAAAGCTTCAATACACAACGTGTCATCTGCTCCTGCAAATCGTTCACTTTCTGTTTTTTTACCTTTGTAAAGGGGTATTGCCAGCCAATTTTCAACAAAATCGGCGTATACATCAAGCATTTTTTCGGTTTCAGCAATCGCTTCATTTTTTGTAGCATGCGCGGTATGTCCTTCTTGCCATAAAAACTCGGCAGTTCTCAAAAAAAGTTTGGTACGCATTTCCCATCTTACCACATTGGCCCATTGATTTATAAGTAGTGGTAAGTCGCGATACGACTGAATCCAATTTCGATATGTATTCCAAATTACCGCTTCAGATGTTGGGCGAACCACCAATTCTTCCTCAAGCTTTGCTTCAGGATCTACAATTAATTTACCTTTATTGTCGGGGTCATTTTTAAGTCTGTAATGGGTTACAACGGCACATTCTTTTGCAAAACCTTCGGCATTTTTCTCTTCGGCTTCAAATAAACTTTTAGGAACAAATAATGGGAAATAGGCATTAACATGGCCTGTATCTTTAATCATTTTATCCAATACGTCTCTCATGTTCTCCCAAAGTGCATAACCATATGGTTTTATAACCATACATCCTCTTACATCAGAATAATCAGCTAATTCACCTTTTAGTACTAAATCGGTGTACCATTGATTAATATCTTCGCTTCTTTTTGTGATAAAATCACTCATAAATATTTATTTTTTATATGAATTAAAAAAAGAATCCCATTTTATTTTTAAAACACCAAATATAGCTTCTTTAATGATATTTGAGGATAATTTTGAAGTCCCTAATTCTCTATCTTTAAAGGTAATTGGAATTTCTTTTATTTTATATCCCAAAGAATACGCTGCAAACTTCATTTGAATTTGAAACGCATACCCTTTAAAAACAATTTTTTTGAAGTTTAAATGTTCTAAAAATACTTTTTTATAACAAACAAAACCCGCTGTCGTATCATAAACTGGAAGTCCAGTAATTAATCGAGTATATAATGAGGCACCTTTAGATAAAATAATTCGTTTGGTGTCCCAATTTTTCACATCACCACCTTTTATATATCGGCTTCCAACAGCCACATCCGCTCCATTTAAAATAGCTTCGCGCAATCGTATCAAATCATCGGGATTATGACTAAAATCGCAATCCATTTCATATAAATACTGGTAACCACTTTCAAGACCCCATTCAAAACCTTTTAAATAAGCAGTTCCCAAACCTAATTTACCTGATCGTTCTATTAGATGAAGTCGCTCAGTAAATTGATTTTGTAATTCTTTAACTTTTTTTGCTGTGCCATCGGGAGAGCCATCATCAATGATTAAAACATGGAAAAAGTCAGGAAATGACATAACTTTTATTATCATCATTTCGATATTTTCTATTTCATTGTAGGTTGGAATAATAACAAGACTTTCTATATTCATTTTTAAATAAATTATGGATTATTTGTTGATTTTAAATTGAAATTGTTCGGATAATTTTAGAATGACATTTTTTGTGTCCAAACCGAAATCAGCCTGATACATCCAATTGAAATAATTTTTATCTTTTTGAATTACTTCTTCGATGGTATGGTCTTTATATTTCCCAAAACATAAGATGATACCTTTTTCGGTTTTTAAAAATCTTCTTGACGAATCTAAATAATTAGACGCATTATTAAATGTATTTGATAAATATTCAAGGTCATTTTGCAACTCTGGATATTTATCTAATTGCGCTTTTAAAACTTCGTAAGTAGCCATCGTATCCGCTTCGGCAGAATGTGCATTATTTAGATCTTTTTTACAATAATATTTATAAGCGGCTTCCAATGTTCTTGGTTCCATTTTATGATAAATAATCTGAACATCAACAAGATTTCTGGATTCAATATCTAAGTCATATTGAACACGAAGCATTTCCTCTTTAAGCATCGGAATATCAAATTTGTTTGAATTAAATCCACCTAAATCGCAATCTTTAAGAAAATTTAAAATTTCTAAAGCAACTTCTGCAAATTTTGGGCAGTTAATAACATCTTTATCATAAATTCCATGCACTTGGCTGGCCTGAATAGGAATTGGAACACCCGGATTTATTTTAAAATATAAAGTTTCTTGTTTTTGATTCGGATGGATTTTTAAAATCGCTATTTCTACAATACGATCCTTCGTTACATCTACTCCAGTAGTTTCTAAATCAAAAAATGCAAGTGGTTTTTTTAAATTAAGTTCCAAAATGAATAATTTATTATAAAGTGAAAAATGGTAAACCTCGCAAAGATATATCTATTTTGATTTTATTCTACAAAAATTAAATGATTGCATTTACAAAATTGTATAAAATGTGGAAAATCTAAAAAGTATAAGCGACTTTAATGAAAACGAATATTTTTGTAAAATAAAATTTATATATGAATCAACATATTATTTCGGATAAATATTTAAACATTTTTCAAATTAAAGAAATAATCGAAAACGATTATAGAATTGAGTTGTCTGAAGAAACAAAGAAAAGGGTTATTGAAAACAGAATGTATTTGGATGAAAAATTAGCTAAAAGTACAAATCCAATTTATGGCATTAATACAGGATTTGGTTCTTTGTATAATATTTCAATTGATGAAAATGATTTAAGTACCTTGCAAAGTAATTTAATTAAATCACATGCTTGCGGAATGGGAGATCGAGTTCCTAAAGAAATTGTACAATTAATTTTATTATTAAAAATCCAATCACTAAGTTACGGATATTCTGCAATATCAATCGAAGTTTTGGAAAGGTTAGTTTCATTTTACAATAATGGTATATTTCCAATAATTTACCAACAAGGATCGTTAGGTGCTAGCGGCGATTTGGCACCTTTAGCGCATTTGTGTCTACCTTTATTAGGATTAGGAGAGGTCGAATACAAAAATGAAATTATATCTGGTCAAAAACTTTTACGTATTTTTGATTGGAAGCCCATAAATCTTCAATCAAAAGAAGGGTTGGCATTATTAAATGGCACTCAGTTTATGCTTGGATATGCTACGTATATTGCCATTAAATCATTAAAAATAGAGTATTTTGCTGATTTGATAGGAGCCACGTCATTAGAAGGATACGATGGCAGATTAGAGCCTTTTGATGCGAGCATTCATAATGTTAGGCCACATGAAGGACAAATTAAAACTGCTGAAAATTTTAGAAATTTCTTAAAAGATAGTCAAATTGCCATTCAGCCAAAAAAACATGTGCAGGATCCTTATTCATTTAGATGTATTCCACAAGTTCATGGAGCAAGTAAAGATACCTTGGCTTATTTTATAAAAGTGGTAGAAACGGAAATAAATTCAGTAACGGACAATCCAAATGTATTTGATAAAGAAGATAAAATTATTTCAGGTGGAAATTTTCATGGTCAGCCTTTAGCTTTGGTTCTAGATTTTATAGCTATAGCTTTAGCCGAATGGGCTAATATTAGTGAACGAAGAACGTATTTATTGCTTTCAGGGCAAAGAGAAATGCCATTATATTTAGTAGCCAAACCTGGTTTAAATAGCGGTTTTATGATTGCACAATATACCGCGGCGTCCATAGTTTCTCAAAACAAACAGTATGCCACTCCAGCTTCAATTGATAGTATTGTAAGTAGTAATGGACAAGAAGATCATGTAAGTATGGGAGCAAATTCTGCTACAAAGTGCTTTAGAATTCTTGAAAATGTGGCCTCGGTATTAGCTATCGAAGCCATGACCGCTGCTCAAGCACTTGAGTTTAGAAGACCTTTAAAATCCAGTGCTGAAATCGAATCCTTTTACGCTAAAATTAGAAAAGAAATTCCTTTTGTCGAACAAGATATTGTAATGTCGGAATGGTTACAAAAGACTAAAAAAATAATCTTTTGGTAAATTTTATTTTTGGGTCAATTAATTTTAATTACTTTTGTTCATAAATTATAGAATTATGTTAAAACTATTTATTTCGGCTTCGCTCAGTATACTTTTTTCTTTAAACGTTCAATCTCAAGTTCAGTTTTTTAAAGGTTCGCTCGAAGAAGTAAAAAAAGAGGCCAAAAAACAAAAGAAAAATATTTTTGTAGATTGTTACACCGTTTGGTGTGGTCCTTGTAAAATGTTAGATAAAAATGTTTTTTCAAATATTGAATTTGCAAACGCACTTCAAAAAGACTATATTCCATACAAACTTGATATGGAATTAGGAGAAGGAATTCCTTTTTCCGAAGCGTATAACATTAATCGTTTTCCAACTATGTTAGTTATAGATGCTAATGGTAAAGAAATTCAACGCTTGGTTGGGTATCGTGATGCGTCAACTTTAATTTCAGAGATTAAAATTCAAAAAAAAAAATAGATCTTGAAACCCTTAATTATTTGAAATATCAATATGATGAAGGGAATAGAACTAAAGTTTTCCTGAAAAACTATTTGATTGCATTGTCGGATAATGATCGTTCTATTGAAATCCCTTTTTTAGAATATTACGAGAAGTATCCAATTGTCAATGATAGTGATTATTTGTGGATTGCAGATATTGCAAAACATTTTAATTCCTCGTCGGCTTCATTTCTAGTCAAAAATAAAAAACATTATATTAAATATATTGATTTTCAGAATAAAATTAATGAAATCGTTATAAACTCTGCGGAATTAGCTGCAAGTTTTCAAGATCAAAAAACATATGATGAATTACTAAAGTTTATTGATAAAGAGGGTGGAGTAGATGCAAAAAAACTAAACTTATTGTCAAGCCAGATGTATTCTTTAGCAAATAAAAATTATGAACAATATGCTGAAAATTCGTATCAATTACTTCAGAAATTCAACGTTGGAGATCGAAAAGAGATATTAAATAATTTAAACAATTGTTTAAGTCAAAAGTGTCAATCATTTAAAGAAAAAATAGAAAAATTATAAACGATTATTTTCTTTATCGTAAATGAAAAACTCGTTAATACTCAAATCTGAATTTTGAGTGAGTTGAATATAATTTTTATGTTTCCACAAAAATAAAAGCCATTTATTGATAAAACCTATTTTAAGATAAGCATAAACATAAGGATGCACTTCTAATTTTGAAATGGTTTCAATAATATAATTAGACTCTAAACGGCTTAATATATGGTCAGAAATAACTATGCTCGAAGATATCTTTCCCGTTCCATCACAAGAAGGACACTTTTCGGTATTTTTAATTTGAACTTGAGGTTTAACTCTACTTCTAGTAATTTGCATGACACAAAACTTAGATAAAGGAAGAATTGTATGATTGGCACGATCATATCTTAGTGCTTCTAACATTGCTTCATAAATCTTTTGTTTTATTTCTGCATTTTTAGAATCAACAAAATCAATAACAATAATGCCTCCTAAATCTCTTAATCGAATCTGGCGAGCAATTTCTATAGCGGCTTCAATGTTGAGCTTTAAAATAGCCTCATCGCCCTCAAGTTTCATTTTTTTAAATGTATTAACACCGCTATTAACATCAATAACATGCATAGCTTCCGTATTTTCGATAATCAAATAACCACCACTAGGAAGAAGAACTGTTTTATTAAATGAAGTTTTGAGTCTGCTATTTAAACCAAGTTTTTCAAATAGTAAAACATCTTTAGAGACTTCTTGTACGATTTTCTTCTTTTCGGGTGCTATTTTTTCAATATAATTTCGGATACTTTCAGCAAGTATATTATCGTTTACCGTGATTTTTGTAAACGAATCATTTAAGAAATCGCGAAGTAAGGTGCTTGTTTTTTCTTTTTCCTCAAATACTTTGGTGACTTCCGTTGATTTGTATATGGTTTTACATAAAACATTCCATTGTTCAATCAATTCAATAATATCTTGATGAATTTCGTTTAGATTCTTACCTTCTGCTACGGTCCTAAGAATGAGTCCAAAATTTTTGGGCGTGATACTTTCGCACAATTCAACTAGTCTTTGCCGCTCGTCGGCATTAGATATTTTTTTAGAAACCGAAATTTTCTGATCAAAAGGAATTAAAACTGCAAATCTACCCGCAAAAGAAATTTGAGCGGTGAGTCTTGCTCCTTTTGATGATATTGGTTCTTTTAGAATTTGAACTGGAAAAAAGTCATTATTCTTTAATATTTCTCCTATTAACTGATCTTTTTGCAAAGGTGATAGAAGTGTATAGTTTTCTAGTTTTAAATTTGGATTTTGAATTCTTTTTTTGAAGAAGTCGTAAACCGATGGGAATTGTTCTCCCAAATCCGTAAAGTGAAGAAAGGCTTCTTTCGACTCTTTAATATCAATAAAAGCCGCGTTTAAAGGGGCTAGGATTTTTTTTACTCGCGCCCAATAAATATCACCAATTTGAAGTTGTTTTGAAAAAACTTCTTTATGGAATTCTACTAAGTCATTATTTTCTAATAAGGCAATATCAAAGCCTTCTTCATTAGCTTGAATTACTAATTCTCTGTTCATCTCATTCATATACCTATACCAATAAAAAATCAATCATCAAAAGTTGATGATTGATTTTTATAACTAATTAAATAAAAAAGAAATTATTTTTTCTTTTTATGACGCATTTTTCTCAATCTTTTTTTTCTTTTGTGAGTTGCAATCTTATGTCTTTTTCTTTTTTTACCACAAGGCATAATGTTAGTATTTAATGATTAATAATTATTTTTTTTGTGTTTCAATATCTTTTACTGCAATTATTAATTGCTCTTTAAGATTATTGCTAATTTTAGGCATTTTAATAACCTGATTTAATATTTTAGCTGTTTCCTCTTTTTTACCTTGTTGAGCAAACATATCTGCCTTCATCAATAAAGCTTGAATATTATCGGGCTGCAAAGATAGTATTTTTTCTAATCTTGGAGCAACTTTTTCAAATTGACCGGAAATTAGTCCAAATTTAGAAAGCAACATCTGTGCATCTATTTGATTTGGATTCTTTTCTACTATTTTTAATAAAATTTGAACACCAAGCATAGGTTCATTCTGAATCTCCATATAACATTGTGCTAATTTTAATTTAGCTTCAATATTGTTTGAATCTAACGAAACAGCTTTTTCATAACTGTAAACAGCTTTTTGTTTGATGTCATTAACTACTTTAGCATTTAAAGAATCATACAAAAGTAAATTAATAAAATTATCTCCTGTTAGAACCCATGAATTAGTATTTTTTATCCAATCTGCTTTACGAAATACAAATAATGAAGCTAACTCGGGTTGTTCTTTTCGATTTAAAAATGCAATTATATTTGAATATGACTGAATTTTAGAAAGACTGTCATTTGAAGTTGAAACAAGCTGGTTGAAAATTTCAAATGAATCTATAAATTCAGAATTAGAGGTACTTAAAAGGTCTTTTTGAAATTCTTCAATTGTAATCCCACTATCTTCATGAGAATGTTTATTTGAAGATTTTTTATTTTTATACGGAATAAAAATAAAAAATACAACTATAATTATAGAAGCAATTAAAAACCAAAAATACTTTTTAAAAAAATTCAAATCTATTTAATTTTTTTACTTTCTTTTACTTTTTGAACAAATTCTTTTGAAGGTTTGAACGCAGGAACATTATGTTCAGGAATTTCAATTATTGTATTTTTTTTGATATTTCTACCAATTTTAGCAGCTCTTTTTTTAACAATAAAACTACCGAAACCTCTTACATATACGTTTTCTCCGCGCTCTAAAGATGTTTTAACTTCTTTAAAAAATTGTTCAACAGCTACTAATACATCTACTTTTGGTACACCTGTATTGTCAGCTATTTTTGTAATTAAATCTGCTTTTCTCATATGTTTATTATAATTATTTTGGGGTGCAAATATAAAGTTATTGAATTAAATATGTATGTTTTTTATTGATATTTTTATAAAAAAAAAAGCTTTGCCATTTATAGTTGGCAAAGCTTATGAATATCAATCAGTTGTGCGAATATATTTAGGTATATTTTTTGAACAAACAAGATGCATTATGGCCACCAAAACCAAATGTATTACTCAAAGCGGTGTTTACTGTTCTTTTTTGAGCTTTATTTAAGGTAAGATTTAATTTTGGATCTATATTTTCATCTTGATGTACATGATTTATTGTAGGGGGGATAATATCATCTTGAACTGATTTTATACATGCAATCGCTTCAATAGCACCAGCGGCTCCTAATAGGTGACCTGTCATTGATTTGGTAGAGCTTATATTTAAATCATAAGCTTTATCTCCAAACAATTTATGAATAGCTTTTAACTCTGCGATATCTCCTAATGGAGTAGATGTTCCGTGTACATTAATATAATCAATGTCGCCAATTTTAAGCCCAGCTTCTTCAATAGCTAATCGCATAACATTAAGTGCACCAAGGCCCTCAGGATGCGGAGCGGTAAGATGATGTGCATCAGCGGTTAATCCACTACCTACAATTTCGGCATAAATATGTGCGCCACGTGCTAAAGCATGATCTAATTCTTCAAGTACAATAGAACAAGCGCCTTCGCCCATAACAAAACCATCTCTAGTTGAATCAAATGGTCTCGAGGCAGTTAAGAAATCCTCATTTCTTTCACTCAATGCTTTCATTGCATTAAATCCTCCAATGCCACCTTCTGTAATTGCGGCTTCAGCGCCACCTGCAACACAAGCATCAATTTTTCCATATTTGATATACATAAATGCTTCTGCAATTGCAATTGTAGAACTTGCACAAGCTGCAACAGGAGCATAATTAGGACCTCTAAAACCATATTTCATAGAAATGTGACCGGCACTAATATCGGGTATCATTTTTGGTATAAAAAAAGGATTGAAACGAGGTGTACCATTACCTGTTGCAAAACCAGAAATTTCATTTTGAAATGTTAAAATCCCTCCAATTCCACTTGTAAATATAACCCCAATACGATCCTTATCTAAATTTGGATCATCTAATTTAGAATCATTTACAGATTGAATAGCAGCCGCCATACTGAAAACAGAAACAGGATCTAAACGATTAATTTCTTTTTTATCAATATATTCGGTAGCATCAAAATTTTTAACCTCACAAGCAAATTTTGTCTTAAAATTTGTCGTGTCAAATTTGGTAATAAGATTGGCACCACTGGTTCCTTTAATTAAATTTTGCCAGAAAGTGCCAACATCATTACCAAGAGGTGTAATGGCACCAAGGCCGGTTACTACAACTCTTCGCATAATTTTTTGTTTTAATTACAAAATGTATTCAAATGTAAATTTAATTAAGCTTCAGAAGACGCTTCTTCTAAAAATTTAATTGCATCTCCTACAGTGCCAATATGCTCTGCTTTGTCATCTGAAATAGAAATACCAAATTCATTTTCAAACTCCATAATAAGTTCTACGATGTCTAATGAATCTGCACCTAAATCGGTTTGGAAACTTGCAGCTGGAACTACTGAAGATTCTTCAACGCCTAATTTTTCTACAATGATTTTTGTAACTCTTTCTGAAATTGTTGACATTTTTTATAAGTTTTATTTTGCAAAGATACATATTTTTGTTCTTTCTAAAACTTTTTTATCCACAAAATCTAAACAATTTATGCAAATTATTCAAAAATATTTCCCCGAATTATCTGAAATTCAATTAGATAGATTTCATAAATTGTATGAAATCTATTTCGAATGGAATAATAAAATTAATGTTGTATCTCGAAAAGATTTCGAAAATTTTTACGAACATCATGTTTTACATTCTTTAGCAATCGCTAAATTTGTTGATTTTAAAAATGGTGCTTTTGTTCTTGATATTGGAACTGGTGGTGGGTTTCCTACTATTCCATTGGCTATTCTTTTTCCTGAGGTTCATTTTTTAGCATCAGATTCTATTGCCAAAAAAATTAAAGTCGTTGATGCAGTTGTAGAAGCCTTAGATTTAAAAAATGTAGAAACTTTTGTTGGGCGTTCAGAAACTATTTCTAAACAATTTGATTTTATAATAACTAGAGCAGTCGCTCCTTTATTTGATATTATAACTTGGTCTAAAAATAAAATCCATCCTATTGCATTTCATGATATTGATAATGGAATTATAGCCCTCAAAGGAGGCGATTTAAAAAATGAAATAAGGGAGTCAAAACGAAAAGTCGTTTTGAAATCGATTTCTGATTATTTTGAAGAACCTTTCTTTGAGACTAAATACATTACCTTTGTGCCATATAAAAATTAATTTTGAAAAAAATCTCTTTTTTTGAAAAATGTTTAAGTTTTTTGAAACCTATAGTTTTAGAATCTTTTGTTTTTGAAGATATTGAGTATAAAATTGCGTTATATAAAAATAATATTTTACTGAATACCAATAATGCAAATCAATCCAATGGTTCTTTATACTTAGCTTTTAAACTTTTATTGGATAATTACATCAATTTTCCAAAAGACAAAAATCTTAATATATTAATTTTAGGATATGGTTTAGGAAGTGTAGATCGAATTTTTACAAATAAAAATAAAAATATTAAAATAACGGGTGTTGAAAAAAATATTTTTTTAAAACCTTGGATGTATGCATATGAAAAACCAAATAATTCAGAAGTATTTTTTGAAGATGCCATTCAATTTGTAAATAATATTAAAGATTCATATGATATCGTAATTATTGATTTATTCGAAGATACAAATATCCCTGATTCAATGCATCAATTTCTTTTTTGGGATAAAATTTATAATTCTATAAATCAAGATGGATTAATCATTTGGAATGTATTACAAAAAAAATATGACTTAAATGTCATAAAAGGCTTTATTTTTGATAAAAAAATAAATATAATTACAGGTAATTTATTTCTGTTAAAAAGAAAAAATGAAATTTAAAAATACAAATTTTCAAATTTTTGTTTTAGTTGTTGGATCCATTATAGCGATTGTCAAATTTTTAGTATATTTTAATACAGGATCAAATTCTGTCTTGTCGGATGCGTTAGAAAGTATAGTAAATATTCTAGCTGGAAGTTTTACATTATATAGCTTATATTTATCTAGTTTACCAGCAGATCAAAGACATCCTTATGGGCATGGTAAAATTGAATTTATAGCCGCTGGTTTTGAAGGCGGTTTGTTATTTCTTGCAGGTATTTTTACGGTTTATAAAATTGTTTTTTCATATTACTTTGGGATTTCTATACAAATACACAAAAAAGATGTTCTAATTATTTTCGTATTAGGATTTATAAACTATTTACTTGGTGTTTGGAGTGCTCATCAAGGGAAAAAAACTAATTCTCCAGCTTTAATTAGTAGTGCTGCGCATTTGAAAAGTGATGGATATACTTCGTTAGGTATTTTTATAGGATTGGTTTTTGTTTATTTTTTTAAATACAAATGGATTGATTCATTAATCGGACTTTCAGTAAGTGTAATTTTAATTTATCAAGGTTTTGTAATTGTTAAAAATTCGATTTTGGAAATTATAGACACCGCAGATATTGATATATTAAAAGAAGTAATTAACTATTTACAAGAAAATAGAAAAACGAATTGGATTGATATTCACAATCTAAGAATTATAAAATATGGTAGTAATTTTCATATTGATGCGCATGTAACGTTTCCTTGGTATTTCAATAATCGGCAAGTTCATAATGAAATGTATCAAATTCATAAAATGATGGAAGGTCATTTTAATAAAGAAGTAGAACTATTTATTCATCCAGATCCTTGCGAACCTATAAGTTGTTCGATTTGTACTATTCATGATTGTAAAGAACGTACTTCGGTGTTTAAGCAAAAAGAAATTTGGAATATTGAAAATGTACTTAAAAATGAAAAACATCAAATTGAGTAGTTCAAAATTGAACTTTTTGAACTTATTTTTGGTTTTAAATTAATATTAATTCAAATAAACTTAAATATTATGGCTTTTACATTACCTTCTTTAAATTATGATTATACCGCATTAGAACCTCATTTTGATGCTCAAACAATGGAAATTCATCATTCTAAACACCATCAAGCTTATGTAAATAATCTTAATAACGCAATTTCGGGTACCGAATTTGAAAATGATTCCATCGAAACCATAGTTAAAAATATCTCAAAACATACACCTGCTGTTAGAAATAACGGTGGAGGTCATTGGAATCATAGTTTTTTTTGGAGTATATTAAGTCCGAATGGAGGTGGAAATCCTGTAGGAACTTTAGCTAGTAAAATTGACGAACAATTTGGAAGTTTTGAAGCGATGAAAGAAGCATTTGCTCAAGCAGCTACGACTCGTTTTGGTTCAGGTTGGGCTTGGCTTTGTAAAAAAGCAGATGGTTCTTTGTGTATTTGCTCTTCACCAAATCAAGATAACCCATTGATGGATATTGCAGAATGTCCAGGAACACCAATTATTGGTTTGGATGTATGGGAACATGCGTATTATTTGAAATTTCAAAATAGAAGACCAGATTTTATTGCTACTTTTTGGAATGTTGTTGATTGGAATGTCGCTGAAAATAATTTTAAGAGTTAAGAGAATTCTTAATAAAAGTAATTTTACAAAAAAGATTGAAATGCGTTTAAATTATACTTAAACGCATTTTTTTTAATTTAATATTATGAAAAAAAAATACATACTTTTTATATTTGTAATTCTTGTATTTAATTTAGAAAGCCAATCTGAATTTGGATTTTCTTCTGGTCCAGTCTTAAATTTTTCTAGATCTAATTTAAATGGTTTAGTGTACAAAAGTAACGAAACCTCTATTCGATTCGGTTTGAATTTTAGGACTCAAATTGTTGAAAATGTAAAACTTGGATGTGAATTGGTTTATCAAAATATTAATTTTAGATACGATTCTGTTGTGAACTCAAAAATTGCAAGTATTTATCAGAGAAATTCTTTTATTTCAATACCTGTAATGATTAGATATCAATCAAATGGAGATAAATTAAGATTTTTCTCAAATTTTGGATTTTCTTATAATATTTTTCTAGGAAATGAACACGAAACCTATCCTTCTGTAAATCAAAATTTCTCAATCAAAAATAATTTGATGAACCATAATTGTTTTTTTTGGGGTGCGGGATTGGAATATAAAATGGAGCATGCCTTTTTTAGTTTTGAACTAAGGCATAGTATCTCACAGCGAACTATAAGTAAAAATCAAAATTTGCAAGTAAACTATCAAAATGCAAGCGCATTATTTTCATTAATGTTTCCATTAAAACGCAACGCAAAAAAATTAGAAAAGTAGAATTCTTTTTTTATAAATTCTAAAATTCTTTATTTTTAACAAAAAAAGAAGTTATTATCATTAAAAATAGTGTAATTTTGCTTTTTATTATAATTATTACATTTAAATTAATGTTAAATCACAGAATTTTAAATCTTATGAAAGTTACCTTGTTTTCAACCTTTATTTTTATTTTTTTAAGCTGCAACTCTATCAAAGGTGAAGAGTTTGTCATTAATGGAACGATTAAAAATACAAAAAGTAAATTCATTTTTTTAGAGAAATTATCTCACAGTTCTATTTTTTTGGTTGATAGTGTAAAGATTAATGACAAAGGAAATTTTGTATTTAAAGCAAATATAGACCAAACTGGATTTTATCGTATCACGCTTTCTAAAAATGCAAGCCAAAGTCCTACGTGGCTTTTGTCTTTATCTCCAAATGAAAAGTTATCGGCTACTTTAGATGCAACAAAACCAAATGAGTATGTATTTAAAGGAGATGCAAAACAAACTGATTTTCAAACGATGCTTCAAACGGTCAACACACAACAAGCCGATTTGATGCAATTGTCAAATCAATATCAAAATATTACTAAAGACAATCCAAACTCAAAAGATGCAAGTGCTTTGATGCAAATGATTCAAAGTAAGTCAGATCAATTTAATACGTATATTAGCAATGTACTTTCAAAATCTATAAATCCAATAACTAAGTATTATTTATATAGTATTATTTTACAACAAATGCAAGGTCAACAACTTCCAAGTGAAATTGTACAACAAGTTACGAATTTTTCTAAAGAAATTGACAGTACGCTTCCAAAAAGTATTTATGCAGCGGATTTTACTAAAATAGCAAGCAATTTGTCTAAATCAAATCAAAATAACGGAGAGCCTGAAGATATATTATCGATTGGAAAACCCGCTCCAGATGTTTCATTTATTGATGAAAGTGGAAAAAATGTAACGTTAAGTAGTTTTAAAGGTAAGACCGTTTTAATGGATTTTTGGGCTAGTTGGTGCAGACCTTGTCGAAATGAAAATCCAAATGTAGTAGCGGCATACAAAAAGTATAAGGATAAAGGATTCGTGGTTGTAAGTATTTCACAAGATAGAGATTTAGATCGTTGGAAGCAAGCTATTATTCAAGATGGATTGATATGGAATTCACATTATGCAGATCAAAAAATCAATAATGCGGCTTCAATTTTATATAAAGTGAGTTATATTCCAAAAACGTATTTAATTGATAAAAATGGAATCATTATAGCTAAAGATTTAAGAGGAGCCGCATTGGAAGAAGCAATAGAAAAAGCTTTGAGGTAGTTTTATTATCTGCAATGTCTTAAATATTCAATTTCTCCTTTTCTATATTTATAAAGATAAGACTTTTTTAAGTATTCACATCCTTTTTCAATTTTTTCAAGGATGATGTAATTTTTACCTATTTTATAATAAATTTCGGGTTTAATCTTATTAAAATCATTTATTTTTTCAAAATAAAGATTTGATTTTTCTGGTTCAATTAAATTAAAATAAACCTCTCCAAGATTATAGTTTAGTATATTGTTTTCGAGCATTTCTATTTTTATTTTTTCAAACTCATATTGCGCATTTTTCCATTCATTTTTCTTTGCAAAAATAGCGGCATTAATAATTTGTCCAATAAAATGATTCGGATCGATTAATAGAGCTTCATTACAATAAAAATTAGCTTTTTTTAAATCATTTAGCCATAAATAAATTAATGAAGAGAATATAAATAAATTGACATCATTTGGGTTGTATTTCAACATTTTATCTATTAGTTCCAAACTGTTTTTCTTGAAATTATAGTCCGCATCTTTAGAATTTTGATATAATAAATCAGAATTGACATAAAGTAAAAGTTCAGATAAACCCAAAATATCTAATTCCATTGAATAACTTTGATCGTTATAATTTGTAATTACATTATGAATTCTTGTGAAAATTGGATTCGATTTATTTTCGTCGAGCTTTAATGTATCTAAAATTAACTTAATATTACTATTTGTAAATTGGGATTGATATGCGTCATTATTAATAATAATTTTATTAGAAGAAGTAACTCGAATATCTTTTCTTTTATTAACCTGATCACGGTTTAGTATAATTAGCTGACCGCTTATTTGTGATGCGTTATTGTTGGAACCAATAATTCTTATAGTACTACCTGGTTCTAGTGGCTTGCCTCGTTTTAGATTTTGATTGGATTCTAAAATATCAAAAACAGTTAAATTGAATTTTCTTGAAATACTATATAACGATTCGCCATCGATAACTTTATGATACATTTCTTTTATACTTCGATTTTCTTCAGCACGAATTTCATAATATTTTTCAGGTATTATTATCGTTTGGTATAAAATAAACGATTTATTGATTTTTTCAAATCCATTTATATGCGCAATTTGTTTTGGTTTTAAATGATATTTACTCGCCAATTTATATATATCGTCGCCCGGAAGCGCTATATGTACATTAGTTTGAGCATTTGCAAAAAAAAATAAAAATAAAAAATAAATGGTATAATTCATAAAAAGATAATATCTTTTATGATTTCTTTTTTTAAGTAAGTGTTTATTGTATTTAATAAATCACTCTTTTGATGAAAAAGCATTTCCTTCAAAGGTGCATTATTTATTTTAATGTATATATTAGGAATGCTTACATTAACAGATGATGTGCAATTTGAAATGGATTTCCCTACTATTTGCTCCCAATTCGTTTTTATATTGGCTTCAATAAACTTCTGCTCTAATCCCGAATCAGATATCCAATCTGAGAAAGCATCACTTATTGATTTCATTTTTTTACAGATTCTAATACTTTAAGAATTCCATTTTCCAATGAAGTAAAATCTTTTTTCAAAAGTGTTTTCATCTTAGAAATATCGGGTTTTCTTCTTGTCATATCACCTTCTTCTAATGCAGGTAGAAATTTAATTTTTGAAGCGCTTTTAGTCACTTTTATAATTAATTCTGCTAAATCTTTTATGGTAATTTCGATATCGCTTCCAATATTTAGCGTATCATTAATAAATTTATTTTCAAATAGACATGTTGCACAAGCTTCGATATTATCATCAATAAAACAAAATGTTCTAGTTTGCAAGCCATCACCATAAATGGTAATATTTTCATTTTGTATAGCTAATTTTATAAACTTTTTAACTACAAAATCCTTGCTTTGTTTGGGTCCATAAGTATTAAAAAATCTAAAAATAGTGTATTCCAATCCAAATTCTTTTTGAAATGAACGAATATAAGCTTCAGCTACATTTTTTACAACGGCATAGGGAAGTTTTGAATTTAAAGGTGTCGTATTTTCGTTTTGAGGATGTTCAAATGGTTCACCATAAACTTCGCTACTTGAAGAGAAAAATACGCGTTTCACTCCTGTATTTTTGGATAAATTAAGAATATTTTCAATTCCTTTGATATCATTTAAAACCCATAAAGGATTATTTAAAGTTCGTTTAACACCAACAACCGCAGCATAATGAAATACATAATCAAACTTGTTGGAAATCATTATGGTACTAATATCCTCATAATGGTTTACATCTGCTTTTATAAAACTAAAATTTGAAGCAGATAAAGGAAGATTTTCTTTTTTTCCAGTTAAAAAGTTATCTACGCCAACTACTTCTGTATTTGATTTAGTAATTAAATGATCAACCAAACAACTTCCTACTTGTCCTGCAGCACCTGTAACTAAAATTTTTACTTTACTCATTTATAATTCATTATTTGCTACTTTATTAAGATATTGTCCATAACCACTTTTTTCCAATGGTTTAGCAATTTCTAATAATTTTTCTTTTGAAATAAAACCTTTTCGGAATGCAATTTCTTCAATACATCCAATTTTTAATCCTTGACGTTCTTCTATAACTTGAACAAATTGAGATGCTTGCATCAAAGATTCAACAGTCCCAGTGTCTAACCAAGCCGTACCTCTTTCAAGAATACTCACTTTTAATTTTCCTTTTTCTAAATACACTTTGTTTAAATCCGTAATTTCATACTCGCCTCGAGTACTTGGTTTAAGTTTTTTTGCTATTTCTACAACGTCATTATCATAAAAATATAAACCAGGCACTGCATAATTTGATTTTGGTTGACTTGGTTTCTCTTCAAGTGACTTTACATTAAAATCTGCATCAAATTCAACCACTCCATATCGTTCAGGGTCTGAAACGCGGTAAGCATATATTACGCCTCCATCAGGATTTGCATTATTTTCGAGTAATTTACCCATTCCCATTCCATAAAATATATTGTCTCCCAAAACTAAGGCACAAGAATCGTTTCCAATAAATTTTTCTCCAATTACAAAAGCTTGAGCCAATCCATTAGGAACTTCTTGAACGGCATAACTTAACTGACAGCCAATTTGACTTCCATCTCCAAGCAATTTCTCAAATTGAGGTAAATCATGCGGTGTCGATATGATAAGAATTTCTCGAATTCCTGATAATAATAATGTGGATAATGGGTAGTAAATCATTGGTTTGTCATAAATAGGCATAATCTGCTTACTTATAGCATAAGTAATTGGATATAAGCGAGTTCCTGAGCCTCCAGCTAAAATAATCCCTTTCATATTCTTAATTGTTTTTAAAAAATGGTAATTTTACAACTTTTGCTTTAATTTTTTGATCTCTAATCTTAATGAAAATTTCGGAATCTATTTTATTGGATGGATTTGCTACATATCCTAAAGCAATTGAAAAATTTAATGATGGCGTTTGACTACCAGATGTAATTTCACCAATTATTTCATCATTTTCATTAATGATTTCGTAGCCATGACGTGCAATGCCTCTATCAATTAATTGAATTCCAACTAATTTTTTAGAAACACCATTTTCTTTTAAATTTTGTGCAATTGATTTTCCGATGAAGTCCTTGCTAAATTTTGTAATCCAACCTAAACCTGCTTCTATTGGATTTGTTGTATCATTTATATCATTTCCATATAAACAATACCCCATTTCAAGTCTTAAAGTATCTCTTGCTGCTAAACCGATAGGAAGAATATTGTTTTCTTTTCCAGCTTCAAAAACTTTATTCCATAATGCTTCAACAAATTCATTTTTTACATATAATTCAAAGCCGCCAGCACCAGTATATCCAGTAGCTGAAATAATCACATTTTGAATATTCGCGATAGTTCCTTCGGCAAAATGATAATAGGGAATTTCACTTAAGTTAATTTCAGTTAGTTTCTGAAGCGTTTCAACAGCTTTCGGACCTTGAATTGCTAATAAGCTTATTGAATCTGAAATATTGGTTAATTTAGCTCCAAATGTATTGTGTTTAGAAACCCAATTCCAATCTTTTTCAATATTAGATGCATTAACAACTAAAAGATATTTATTTTCATTAAAACGATAAACAATTAAATCATCAACAATGCCTCCCTCTTCATTTGGGAAACATGAATATTGTGCTTGGCCATCTATTAATTTGGATGCATCATTAGATGTTACAAATTGTATTAAATCCAAAGCGCCATCTCCTTCAACTAAAAATTCGCCCATATGACTGACATCAAAAACTCCAACAGAATTTCGAACTTGTAAATGCTCTTCTTTAATATTACTATATGAAATTGGCATATTGTAACCAGCAAATTCTGCCATTTTAGCTCCAAGACTTATATGTAAAGAAGTTAATTGAGTATTTTTCATTTTTATTTAGATTTAAGATTTAGTGTTTATTATTTGATATGAGCGGCTCTAAATTCATCTTCATATACAAAACTTTCAAGATATAAAAATGGCTCTGTTAATTTACCATTTTTGGTGATGGTAGCACCTTTAATCATTTCATTTTCTTTGTCAAAAAGAACTGGTATGACATACTCGGTAAGTTTGCTTGAAAAATCTATAGAAGCTTCTCGAGGTAGTTCACTTGGTAAATTTGGAATTGCCATAATATCTATAGCATTTCGCATAAATGGTTCAATTACTTTTTCTCTCAACGGTAAGTATCCAAAAACTGGATTTTCTATTGTTGTAGGTCTTACCGTACTTGGCACTGAAGATTCAGGGGCAATATCACAAGTAATATCCGCTATATACTCAAGATTGAATTCATTTTTCTTCATCTCTTTCATTGTAAATAATTTTGGCGCTTTATGATCCCAAAACATAGCATTGATTAATACATTTGCTTTATGAATATAGGGCTCAAAAATCGAACGATATAGTTGCGGTTTTTCGTAAAATTCTTCTCGATTATATTCTTGAGTCGGCATACGAGGGGTATAAATTTCTTTGGTAGAAAGTTGAGTAAATACCGGTTTTGTATAATCATTTTCTAAAAAATCGATAGGCGAAACTTCGCGGATATTCGCTTTATTTAGTATTTCAACGACACCAGATGCGACACGACCTGTTCCAGTTACTACAATTTTAGCGTTTTTAATATCAATATTTGATAGCATTCTTTGGATGTTTTGATATCCATCTTTATAAATTCTTCCAATGTCTTTTTTCGAATTATTTTTGGTAATCATCCATAAGCAGTTAAAAGCACCAACGATACCAGCCCAATATCCAAATGCAACCAATCTTTCACCTTCGCTGTTGGTTAAACATTCGTAATCAATCATTTCAATTCTTAAATCAATAAAACTTTGAATCAGTTTTAGATTATGAGCTTGTTTTTTGTGAGTATGGCTAAAAAACATATATCTTTTTCCGGGAATTAGATAATGTATTGGCACTTCTTTCACACCTATGATAATATCACATTCAAACAAATTCTCTTGTATTTCTGCACCTGCAGCTTTGTATTCTGCATCAGTAAAACATCGTTCTTGAGAATGTTGAACATAAATTTTATAATTATATTTTTCTATGATTATTTTACAATCATCAGGAGTTAGTGGAGCTCTGTTGTCTACGGGTTGTTTTTCTTCTCTTAAAATTCCTATTTTTTTCATATTATTGAACTTTTTAATCAATTGATTTGTTTTGATTATTACTTGCGTTATTTTTTGATTAGCAATTCGGCTGCAAAAATAACAAAAAAAACTTAGTTCTTTGATTTACTTATTAACAATAGTTTTAAATTAATATAATTTAGGGGCTGACCGGAATTGACTGGCGATGGTATTTTATACTGGCATGTAGAGTGATTGTATTAACACTCTTTAATCCATATACATAAACTTTTTTATTTGGCGAGAATAACTACGCCATGGCAGCCTAACCCAAAGGGTTACAGCCATTGTCTCTTTAAAAATGCTGACTTGCCGTTTTTTTATGAGGCATCGACTTAGCAAGAATCGCATAAATTGATTTTCTGTAGATTTGTGTTAAAACATACAGGATAAGAATTGAATGAGGTTGGTTTTTTCCCATATTCAATTACGAAAATTAAATAAAAGACTAAACATGTAGAGGGTATAAGGTGGCTTGCTCAGGACCAGAGTTCGAATCTCTGCAGCTCCACTTTTTTTGTTAATAAGTTTTCAAAGTTTTTTTTTAAATCCTAACCAAATATTTTTTCAATCATTTAAAAATATTTTTGTATTTTTGCCAACTTTTATTAAAATCAGTTTGAATTTTAAACATAAAATCAAAAACTACTTAAAAAATGGCTTATTACAAAAGTACACCTCAACCCAAAAGTGATTTTAAATCATTAACAATCAGTCTTGCTTCTCCAGATACAATCAAAGAAAATTCTAGAGGAGAAATCACGAAACCAGAAACAATCAACTACAGAACATACAAACCAGAAAGAGATGGTTTGTTCTGTGAGCGCGTGTTCGGTCCAGTAAAAGATTACGAATGTTATTGCGGAAAATACAAAAGAATTCGTTATAAAGGTACCGTTTGTGATCGTTGTGGGGTAGAAGTTACCGAAAAGAAAGTTAGAAGAGAACGTATGGGACACATCAATTTAGTGGTTCCAGTTGTTCATATTTGGTATTTTAGATCATTACCTAACAAAATTGGTTATTTATTAGGAATGAGTTCTAAAAATATTGAAAGTATTGTTTATTATGAAAAATATGTAGTACTTCAAGCAGGAAAAGCTTCGGAGGAAATTAATATTATAAATGATAAAGGTGAGCAAGAAGTTAGAACGTTTAAGAAATATGACTTAATCACAGAAGAAGAGTATATGGCTGCTGTTTACAGTCCTGAACTAGAAAATAATTATTTATTAGATGAGAGTGATCCTAATAAATTTGTTGCTAAAATGGGAGGAGAAGCGATTAGAGACTTGTTAACTGAAATTAATTTAGATGAACTTAGTTATTCTTTAAGAAATCAAGCACATACCGAAACTTCGCGTCAAAGAAAACAAGAAGCTTTAAAACGTTTGAGTGTTGTTGAAGCGTTTAGAGAATCTAATCAGAGAATTGAAAATAAACCTGAGTGGATGGTCATCAGCTTATTACCTGTTGTACCACCTGAATTAAGACCTTTAGTTCCTTTAGATGGAGGTCGTTTCGCATCTTCAGATTTAAATGATTTATATCGTAGAGTAATTATTAGAAATAATCGTCTTAAGAGATTGATTGAAATTAAAGCTCCTGAAGTTATCTTAAGAAATGAAAAGAGGATGCTTCAAGAATCCGTAGATTCATTATTTGATAATTCAAGAAAATCGAATGCCGTAAAAGCGGAAGGTGGAAGAGCATTAAAATCGATTTCGGATTCTTTAAAAGGTAAGCAAGGTCGTTTCCGTCAAAACTTATTAGGAAAAAGGGTAGATTATTCTGGTCGTTCGGTAATTATTGTAGGTCCTACATTGCAAATGCATGAATGTGGAATTCCTAAAGATATGGCTGCTGAATTATTTAAGCCATTTATTATTCGTAAATTAATTGAAAGAGGTATCGTAAGAACCGTTAAATCAGCTAAGAAATTAGTAGATCGTAAGGATTCAGTTATTTGGGATATCTTGGAAAATATTTTAAAAGGTCATCCAGTTTTATTAAATCGTGCCCCAACACTTCACCGTTTGTCGATCCAATCTTTTATGCCTAAATTGGTAGAGGGAAAAGCAATTCGTTTACATCCTTTAGTAACTACGGCCTTCAACGCGGATTTTGATGGTGACCAAATGGCCGTTCACGTTCCTTTAACGAACGAGGCTATTCTTGAAGCACAGTTATTAATGCTTGCTTCTCATAATATATTAAATCCTCAAAATGGAACGCCTATCACACTTCCTTCTCAGGACATGGTTTTAGGCTTATATTATATGACGAATATTAGATTTTCTACAGATGAGGTTAAAATTATGGGAGAGGGCAAAACTTTTTATTCAATAGAAGAAGTTATTATTGCCTATAATGAGAAAAAAGTGGATTTACATGCTCCTATAAAATGTAAGGTAAATGTTTTAGAAAATAATGAATTGGTTTCTAAAATTATTGATACTTCAGTTGGAAGGGTTTTTGTTAATCAGTATGTACCAGAAGAAGTTGGTTTTATTAATGAATTACTTTCTAAGAAAGCACTTAAAGAAATTATTTCTACAATTATCGAAAAAACAAGTGTTAAAAGAACGGCTAGATTCTTAGATGATATCAAAAATATCGGTTTTGATATGGCATTTAAAGGTGGTTTATCTTTCAATCTAGAAGATGTTTTAACTCCTGAAATTAAAATTGATCAAGTTAAAAAAGCTAAAGAGCAAGTTCGTGAAATTAACAATTTGCACTTCGAAGGTCATATTACAGAGCGTGAGCGTTATAATCAAGTTGTAGATACATGGGAAAAAATGGATAGAAATATCACAATTGACTTAATGAATCGTTTGAAAAAAGATAAACAAGGTTTTAACTCTATTTATATGATGCTTGATTCTGGAGCCAGAGGTTCAAGAGCTCAAATTAAACAGTTAGGTGGCGTAAGAGGTTTGATGAATAAACCTAAAAAATCAGGTGCTGGAACGGAGCAAGATGTTGTAGAAAATCCAATTTTATCTTCTCTTAAAGACGGATTATCAGCATGGGAATACTTTATTTCAACGCACGGTGCACGTAAAGGTTTGGCGGATACAGCCTTAAAAACAGCTGATGCGGGTTATTTAACTAGAAGATTAGTAGACGTTGCTCAAAGTGTCGTAATTTATGAAGAAGATTGTCATACTTTAAGAGGTATTGATGTATCTGCTTTGATGAAAGAAGGTACAATCGTTGAACCAATTTCTGAAAGAATAGTAGGTCGTACATCACTTCATAATGTATTTCATCCTGAAACAGATGAATTGATTGCAAAAGCTGGAGAAGAATTAACTTTGGCTATAGCTAAGAGTATTGAAAATTCAGGAATAGAAACTATTGAAATTCGTTCGGTATTGACTTGTGAGAGTGCTAAAGGTGTTTGTGTTAAATGTTATGGTAGAAATTTAGCTACAAATAGAATGAGTGAAATTGGAGATGCTGTAGGTGTTATAGCTGCGCAATCAATTGGAGAGCCAGGTACACAGTTAACACTTCGTACGTTCCACTCTGGAGGTATCGCTTCATTAAGTTCTACTGTAAGTGAAATCAAAGTTCGTTTTGAAGGTATTATTCGTTTAGATGCAGTAAGAACAATAGAAGCTACTGATGATAATGGTGAGAAGAGAACTATTGTAATTGGAAGAACGGGCGAATTGAGAATTATGAATGCGGCTGAAGATAAAATTTTACAAAGTGCTTATATTCCTTATGGTGCTCAACTAATAGTAAAAGATGGGCAAAAAGCAGTAAAAGAGGATATAATTTGTACATGGGATCCATTCAATAATCTTATTATTGCAGAGCAAGATGGTATTGTAGAATACGAGAATATCATAAATAATGTTACGTTTAAAGAAGAAATTGTAGAACAAACAGGTAACACGGAGAAATTTATTATTGAAAGTAGAAATAAAACACTAGTTCCTGCAGTCATTATTGATAGTAAAGATGAAAGAAAAACGTACAACTTACCTGTAGGTTCAAATCTTAATGTTGATAACAAACAAAAGATTAAATCGGGTACGGTTATAGCAAAAATACCAAGAGTCGTTGGAAAGTCGGGTGATATCACGGGAGGTTTACCACGTGTTACGGAATTGTTTGAAGCTAGAAATCCATTAAATCCAGCAAAAGTTGCTGAAGTAGATGGTGTTGTAACCTTTGGTGGTGTTAAACGAGGTAATCGAGAAATTATTGTAACTCCAGTATCTGGAGAACCAAGAAAATACTTAGTTCCAATTTCAAGTCAAATATTAGTTCAGGATCAAGATTATGTAAGAAGTGGTACGCCATTATCTGATGGTAATATTTCTCCAGATGATATTCTTAAAATCAAAGGTGTATTTGCGGTTCAATCATATTTAGTTAATGAAGTTCAAGAAGTTTATCAAAGACAATCGGTTAAGATTAATGATAAGCATATCGAAGTTATTGTTAGACAAATGATGAGCAAAGTTCATATTGATGATCAAGGAGATACGCGTTTCTTAGAAGGTGAAACTGTAAATAAATTTGACTTTATGAAAGAAAATGACCGAATTTTTGATAAAAAAGTGGTTATAGAAGCAGGAGAAAGTGAAAAACTAAGAGTGGGTCAGATTATTACAATTCGCGAATTACGTGAAGAAAATTCTGACTTAAAACGTAATGATAAAAAAGTAGTTGAAGTAAGAGAAGCAATTCCAGCTACTGGTACTCCTTTACTTGAAGGTATTACCAAAACATCTTTTGGTAGAGAAAGTTGGATATCTGCGGCTTCTTTCCAAGAGACTACTAAGGTATTATCTACGGCATCAATAGCGGCGCGTGTGGATTATCTTGAAGGATTAAAAGAAAATGTTATTGTTGGTCAACCAATTCCTGCGGGTACTGGTTTTAGAAAATTCAATGAGGTTTTTGTTAACAAAAAAGTTAATTAATTCTCTAAATAGTGTAAAAAAAGCGAATTTCGAATGAAATTCGCTTTTTTTATGTTTATATATAACTAATAAAAAAATACGATTATGAAAAAAACAATGAGACAACTTGTTTTAGAATTTCCAAATCAATTAACTCGTTCAATTGAGATTTCTAAAAAATCGAATTTAAATTTAAGCTTTAAACCCAAAAATGTTTTTATTTCAGGACTAGGAGGTAGTGGGATAGGAGCGACCATCGTTACAAATTTAGTTTCGGATGTATCAAAACTACCTATTGTAATTAATAAAGGATATTTTTTATCAAAATTCGTCGATAAAAAATCATTAGTTATATGTTGTTCATATAGTGGCAATACAGAAGAAACTGTTCATGTGCTTCATCAAGCTTTCAAAACAGGTGCTAAAATAGTTTGTATTACGAGTGGTGGCAAGATGTTGGATTTTTGTATTAAAAATAAAATAGATTATATTCAAATTGATGGAGGAATGCCACCAAGATCTTGTTTAGGTTATAGTATGGTTCAACTTATATATACATTAACTGCATTCAAAATAATCAAAAGTTCTTTATATAAGAAGTTAGATACTTTAGCTGATTTTTTAATTAAAAATCAAGAAGAAATGGATAGTAAATCTAAAACATTAGCTAACAAGATTTTTGATAAAATTCCAGTTATTTACTCGGAAGATAAATTTGAAGGCGTTGCAGTTCGATACCGTCAACAAATTAATGAAAATTCAAAAATGCTTTGTTGGCACCATGTGATTCCTGAAATGAATCATAATGAAATGGTGGGCTGGAGAGATCAAAATAATCAAATTGCGGTTCTTTTTTTAGTAAATAGTACCGATTTTGAAAGAAATACGGAACGTAAGCTTTTAAATGAGGATGTTATTAAGAAATATACTTCAAATATTTTTAATATTAAATCAAAAGGAAGAGGTTTGTTAGAACAATCATTTTACCAAATTCATTTTGCCGACTTGTTAAGTTGTCATTTGGCTGAAATAAGAGGCTACGATGCATCTGAAATCGATGTAATTAATAATTTAAAAGGTGCTTTAGATAGTAAGCCAATAGTTTAATATCTAAGTTTTTGTTACAAAAAAAAAGGATGAGATTTTATCTCATCCTTTTTTTATTATAAATAGATTCAAAAATTAATAAATCGTAAACTTACTATTGTATGTTTTTTCGCTTTGTTGAATATTTATGAAATATACTCCTTTTTGAATGCCAGTTGTTTCAATAATATTGTTAATATGATTATCTGAATGCTTGATTTCTTGACCGTTAATAGACCAAATTTGAAAACTAAAAGGTTTATTTGGTTCTAAGTTTTCTATTTTAAATGTTTCATTTTGAAGTACAAAATTCGGTATTAAAGAAATTGGTTCAGATATATTATTTTGTATTGATGAATTTACAACTTTAAATTCAAAAATAGCATCACAATTGTTTTTATCTGTAACTGTAACTTTTGCAACATCGCCATTTTTAACGTCAATGGTTCTTGAACTTGAACCGGTATTCCATTTATATTTGTATGGAGAAACGCCACCACTTGCCAACGCTTCAAGTTTATTACCATTATGCGTAAATTTGTTTGTAATCTTTGGTGGGTTTTTAATTTCTATGCTTTTACGAATCACGTCATTATTTGAAAACTTAATATCAACGGTATAACGACCTGATTTCATTCCATAGTTTGTAGAAGAAATAATTTGGCTTTCATTTAATTTTACTTCATTAATTTGTAAATTTGAATTTAATGATGTAATATTAATTTCTCCTTCTTCAAAATCAAAACAAGTATTATCAACAATATCAATTTTAGCATCCGCATTACTCACTCTAAAATATTGTGTATTTGATCCCGTATTTCCACATGTTGCGAATCTATTAATAGGAGACATTTTCCAATAATAATAATTGTTGTCATTGGTTTGAAATAAAGATTGAGCAGGGGTGAATTTAGGTTCACTTAAAAATGTGTCAACTAAAACGGAACTTGGTAAGAACGCAAAATTTTGAACATATTGTGAATTTCCTCTTGCCAAAACAAAATGATATCGTTCTGTATTTGAATACGTATTCGTTTCAAAACGAACGTCGGTTTTTGGAATTCGAATATTTGAAGTAGATAAAGGTGACATTGGTTCATAAAATTCATTATCATTAATTTCTTGAAAATTGACACCCGTGTAATTTTCATATTGCTTTCGATGTGTAAAAGTTATTAAAGCTTCTTTCATATGTTCTGACTGAAAAGGACTAAAACTATTTATACAGTCATCACTAGCATAACACATATAATTTGACGGATTTAATTTAAACGTAGCACCTAATGGATCTGTGTAGGTTTTATTATTATTGTTTGGACATGGCCAACGGTTTGCTTCGTAATCTGGGTCCGTATCACAGAAGCCATCGGCTTCATCTTCACAATTACTATTAGAGCCTGTTCGAGCTACACGCTCTCTTCTATTTACGGAAGGCGTACCATTTTCCCAGCCACTAAATGTATGTGGTAAATCTAACCAGTGCCCCATTTCATGTGTTAATGTGATCGAACCCGGTTTAGAACAGTTAAAATCCGTAGCGGATCCTTTAACAAAAATACAATGTCTTCGGAATGGTGTAGAACCAAAAAATGCATGTTGTCTTGGCATATACGTAAAACCACAGTTATTAGGAAGCACGGTATTCGCAATAAAAACATTACAATGTTTGTCTGAAAATCTTGACGCTGCAATAGAAGCAATTTCTGTATCATTATCTAAGTCATATAACGCATTTGAATTTATATAAATAATACTGTCTAATGAAAATTTAACGCCTGTACTTTTATAATTGTTATTTAAATCACAATGCATTTGTAATAAATAATTTAATGGAAATCCTCCTGTGCGATTGTCTCTTCGTACGACATAGTATCGAACCGGAATTGTGTAATTTGAGCGTGCATGAATTAAATTACCCTTTAGGTATTTTCGCATATTAAGTTCTTTTTTCTCAGAAAACCAATCTGGATTGGGTTCTGTTCCACACCAATGGTGCTGCGCATTAACATTTAGAAAGAAAAATAGAAACAAAATAATAGTATATCTCATATTAATTTTTTTAGATAAACAAAAATAAAGAAAATTAACAAAAATTTAATCTTTAAAACAACATTTGCTATTTTTTTTAAACTTTTTTTAAAAAAAATAGCTATTATTGAGGTAAAGCACCTTTGTAATTAACACATGGGATTTTATTGTAATCACAATTTCTATGAATCCTAATTGGTTTCAATAATTGATTTTTTCTAGTTATTTTAAAGTCCAATAAAGGTGTATTAAATCGATTTAATAGGCAATTAGTATCTAAATTAGAATAGTTTTCATTGTCATTTAAAATTAAACGCACCATTTGATTATAATGCTCTCGATCTTTATAGATACTATCTACAAAAATATAATTTCCTTTTGGCATTTTGAGAGTAAATCGGCCATTTTGATCTGTAATAATGGAATCCATAATTATTGCATCAATTATTGATGGTATATTTTTTTTGATGTAAAGTTTATAATTTGATAATGGTTTTGGTTTAGCCAATTCTATTAATAATTCATCGGGAGGTCTGGCGCCACCACAATAACTATACGTTTGATTTACGATTCCTTTAACAATAGAAAAATTTTTAGATGATTTTACTTTCTTTTGAGAAAAAAGCAAGTTTGGAATAAAAAATATTAATATAAAGTATAACTTCATTTTCATTATTTTAAAAATTTAAATCGATTGTGAGATAATAACCATAACGACGGATCGTTGAGGATATTGTTTTCTAAAAGTTTCATTTGTTTTTTTGTTACTTCATAATCGGAATCTTTGTTATAATCAATTTTTTCAAGTTGGAGTATGTATTTATTATTTTTTTTCTCAATATGCAAAAAATAAACCTCTTGTTCCAAGCTTTTTGCAAACTTTTCAGCACCTGAAATTACGGGTACTTTTTTATTAAAAAAATCTAACCAAAGTTGTTCATCAGGAGCGCCCGGATTTTGATCTACAGCAAATAGATTAATACAAGGAAAATTCGTTTTTTGAGCTCGATATAAATTTAAAGTACTTTTTGTTGAAATCATAACGGTTCCAAATCGTCCTCTATATGTTTGGATTAATTTATTAATAAGTTCATTCTTAATGGGTGTAAATAAAGTCAAAACCTTTAATTTTGGAATAAATAAAGAAGACCACTGGCAAAATAGTTCCCAATTACCAATATGCGAAAGTAAAATTGTAGCATTTTTTTTGGATAAATAAATATCCTCAAAAACCGACATATTCGTAATTTCAACTTTAGAATAGATGTTGTCTTTACTCGCGCCAAAACACCATAGCGTTTCCATAAACAAATCCGCTAAGTGCCAATAATACGAATTTAACAATGTTTTTTGTTCTTCTTTCGTATAATTTGGATTAATGATTTCTATATTTTTATATATAATTGCTTTTCGATATCTTAATATATATTTTAGGAGGAGATAAATTTTGAATTTGGCGATAATTTCTAAACGAGTGAAATATAAAAATTGAACAAACCATATGATTACTTTAAAAATGAATAATGAAATTTTGTATATAATTGAAGTAAACATATGTTGTTGTATTTTAAAATTCACTGCAAATTTATTTTTTTTAAAGTAGTTTTGCATTAAAATTGTGATTTATGGATTTTGAATACATGGAATTAAATAAACAAGATAGGCCAAAATGGTGGCAACGACTCAAAAAAAATATAAATACCGAAACGAACGAAAAGTTAGATACACCGGATGGAATCTGGTTTAAATGTCCTAAATGTAATCACACAGAAGTAGCAAAAGATTTTGAAGAGAATTTTTGGATTTGTAATAAATGTGAATATCACGCTCGAATAACGTCTAGACAATATTTTAGTTTTATTTTTGATCAACAGGATTATCAATTGCATTTTGAGAATATTCGGCCTACGGATAAACTTGAATTTGTAGATGAATCGCCATACCCATCTAAAATTGAACGTGCTACCAAAAAAACAGGTTTAACAGAGGCCATTTCAGTAGCTAAAGGTAAAATTGAAGGTATGGATTTGGTCATTGCATGTATGGATTTTACTTTTATTGGTGGTTCTATGGGCTCTGTAGTTGGAGAACGAATTGCTAAAGGAATTGATTTGGCAATACAAACCAATTCGGCTTTCATGATCATTTCTAAGTCTGGAGGAGCTCGTATGATGGAAAGTGCCTTTTCATTAATGCAAATGGCTAAAACCTCAGCTAAATTAACGCAGTTATCAAAAGCGAAGTTACCTTATATTTCTTTAATGACCGATCCTACAACGGGGGGCGTTTCGGCTTCTTATGCGATGTTGGGCGATATTAATATTGCAGAACCTAAAGCTTTAATTGGTTTTGCAGGTCCAAGAGTAGTTAAGGAAACGATAAAAAAAGAATTACCTAAAGATTTTCAATCTGCCGAATCACTTCTTGAAAATGGTTTCTTAGATTTTATAGTACATCGTAAAGATTTGAAATCAAGACTTGCAGCAGCTTTGCGATTTTTTATGAACACTTAATTTATAAAAAACCCAATTCGAGCATGGCTTCCTCGCTCATAAAGCTTTTGTCCCACGCCGGTTCAAAAACCAGTTCTACGTGAGCGCCTTCTACACCTTCTACGGAAGCTACTTTTTCTTGAACATCCTGAGGCATACTTCCTGCAACGGGGCAGTTTGGCGAAGTTAATGTCATCACAATTTCTACATGTTTTTTATCATCAATATTAACTTCGTAAATAAGACCCAATTCATAGATATCAACTGGAATTTCGGGATCGTATATCGTTTTTAAAATGTCAATAATTTGCTGCTTTAACTCCATTTTTGTATTAATTTTATATAATTTATTTAAATTTGTAGATGATTTGAAATATTAAAATGCAAAATTAGTATTTTTAGTTCATTTTAAATTCATTTTTATCATATTTGCTTCAATGATTCTAGAAGATGCGTTTCGAATTTTAAAAATAAAACCTACAGATAGCAAAAAGATAATTGTTAATCAGTATCGAAAGCTTACTTTACAGTTTCATCCTGACCGAAATAAAGACTTAGAGGCACAGAAAACGTACGAATTAATAAAAAAGGCGTATGAAGTGGTCACTTTGTATCATTTAACTGCCACGAAAGGAATTCAAATCAAAAAAGTAAATGAAATTACAAAAGCGGATATTGAATATAAGACAAAGTTAAAAGAACAGCTCCATTACCGAAAATCTAAAAAACAAAAAAACAAAATCAAGGTAAAAAATAATTGGAATACTTCTTTTTGGTATTTGTTTTTAATAATAGTTGTTTTGTTTTTCATTATTATAGTTATGTAAGTCAATTTGGCACTTTCTTTTTCGGTCATTTTGATGGATTTATAACATTTCGTCATAGTTTAAGGTAAGAAAAATAATATTATAAGCCATTTCGTCTTAATTCCCAATTAGGAATAGCTATTGATGCATTATAATTATAAAATTTAATGTCAAATGGATACTAAAAAATTTACAATTAAGCTTCAAGAAATTCTTGCAGCAGCTCAAAATAAAGCGGTTGAAAACCAAAGTCAAGTCATAGATAATGCACATTTAATGTTATCGATTATCGAAGATGCCAATAACTTAGCATTTCAATTACTTAAAAAAGTAGGAGCAAACATTCAACTTATTGAATCGAAGTTAGAAGAATTCTTAATTAAACAGCCAAAAATAGAAGGCGTTGAATTAGGGTCGCAATTGTCGCGCCAAGCCCAATCCTCTTTTAATTCGGCTTTATCAAAAATGAAATCATTTAATGACAGTTATCTAACTCCTGAATTGTTGTTAATAGCAATAATTGAAAATGGCGATGAAGTTTCAAAAATTTTAAAGGAAAATGGGGTGACTTCCAATGATATACAAAAGGGATTAATGGAATTGAGAAAAGGCAGAAAAGCAGACGATTTAAACAACGAAATGACCTTTGATGCGCTTGAAAAATATGCGATTAATTTGAATCAACAAGCGTCAAAAGGAAAACTAGACCCTGTAATTGGAAGAGATGATGAAATACGAAGGGTTTTACATATTTTGAGTAGAAAAACCAAAAATAATCCTATTTTGGTGGGTGAACCGGGTGTTGGTAAAACCGCCATTGCCGAAGGTATTGCAAAGCGAATCATCAATAAAGATGTACCTGAAAATCTTTTAGATATTCAAATTTATGCTTTGGATATGGGTGCTTTAATTGCAGGAGCTAAATATAAGGGTGAATTTGAAGAGCGTTTAAAAGCGGTGGTAAAAGAAGTCGTAGAAAGCGAAGGTAAAATCGTTTTATTTATAGATGAAATTCATACGATAATCGGAGCCGGAAAAAGTGATGGCGCAATGGATGCGGCGAATATTCTTAAACCAAGTTTGGCTCGTGGCGAATTGCGTTCGATAGGTGCAACCACTTTGGATGAATATCAAAAATATTTTGAAAAAGATAAAGCCATGGAGCGTCGTTTTCAGAAAGTAATGGTGGATGAACCTTCCACCGAAGATGCCATCTCAATCATGCGTGGTTTAAAAGAACGTTATGAACGATATCATAATGTAGAAATTAAAGATGAAGCGATTATAGCCTCGGTTTTACTTTCCGAAAGGTATATCACCGATCGTTTTTTGCCCGACAAAGCAATTGATTTAATTGATGAAGCGGCAGCAAAACTTCGATTAGAAATTAATTCGATTCCCGAAGAGTTGGATGAGTTGAATCGTAAGATTTTACAATTAGAAATCGAGCGTGAAGCCATTCGAAGAGAAAAAGATGATCACAAATTAATTGCCATTGAAGAGCAATTGGCCAATTGGAATGCCGAACGCGATATTTTTTCTTCAAAATGGAATCAAGAAAAGGAATTTGTTGAAAAAATTCAACAAGCTAAAAATAAAATTGAGCAATTAAAACTGGAAGCCGAACAAGCGGAACGAAATGGCAATTTTGCAAGAGTAGCCGAGATTCGATATGGTGAAATCGTTAATTTGGATAAAGAAATAAAAGAAAATGAAAACGCTTTATCTGAAATTCAAGTAGATCAAAAATTAATGAAAGAAGTGGTAACTAGCGAGGATATTGCTGAAATCGTTAGTAAATGGACAGGAATTCCGGTTCAAAGTATGCTGCAAACCGAAAAAGAAAAGTTAATCGGTCTCGAAGATGTTTTAAAACAGCGTGTGGTGGGGCAAGATGAAGCCGTAGAAGTGGTGTCAAATGCCATCATAAGAAGTCGTGCGGGGCTTCAAAATCCGAATAAACCTATTGGTTCTTTCTTGTTTTTAGGAAGCACTGGGGTAGGGAAGACTGAATTAGCCAAAGCGTTGGCTGCGTATTTGTTTAATGATGAAAATGCCTATATTCGTATCGATATGAGCGAATATCAAGAAAAACATGCAATCAGTCGATTGGTTGGAGCGCCTCCGGGCTATGTAGGATATGAAGAAAGTGGTCAGTTGACCGAAGCGGTTCGTAGAAAACCATATTCCGTTGTTCTTTTTGATGAAATCGAAAAAGCGCATCCAGATACCTTTAATATACTATTGCAGATGCTTGATGATGGAAGGCTTACGGACAATAAGGGTCGTTTAATTAATTTTAAAAACACCATTATTATCATGACGTCTAATATTGGAAGCGAGATTATTTTAAATGAATTTGAAGGTTTGGAAGAAAATGAAATGTATCAAAAAATTCCTTTTGTACAAAATGAACTTTTAAACCATCTGAAAAAAACGGTTAAACCTGAGTTTATTAATCGTATCGATGATATTGTTTTGTTTTTACCTCTACGAAAACGCGTTATTGAGTCTATCGTACGTATTCAATTAAAAGAAATTGAAAAATTGCTTGAAGTTAATAAACTAAAAATTGATATTAATGATTTGGCTTTGGAGTATTTGGCAGAAAAGGGATACGAGCCTGATTTTGGTGCAAGACCTATCAAGCGATTGATTCAAAAAGAGATTGTAAACGGAATTGCAAAGAAAATCATTTCAGGAGAAATTCAAAATGGAGATACCATAATCATTGATTTTCTTGATAATGAAGTGGTTATTTACCCGAAAAGATAAAATAAGATTGTAGCGCTTGCCAATTAAGGGAATCGCTACATATTTCCTTCTTGAAGCTTTTCGGCATTTTCCGCAAATTTCAAGCTATCAATCATATCTTGAATATCGCCGTTCATATACGCATCAAGTGAGTATGTCGTTTTATTAATTCGATGGTCGGTTATTCGACCTTGTGGATAATTATAAGTACGTATTTTTGCACTACGGTCGCCCGTTGATACTAAAGATTTTCGTTGATTGGCTACATCGCCGACACGTTTTTCCAACTCAATTTCGTATAATCTAGATCGGAGCATTTCCATAGCGCGCTCTCGATTCCCTAATTGCGATCGCTCTACCTGACAAACTACCACCATTCCTGTTGGTTTATGGGTTAATTGCACTTTTGTTTCTACTTTATTTACATTCTGACCACCAGCGCCCCCACTTCGAGAGGTTTGCATTTCGACATCTGCAGGATTTAAATAAAAATCAAACTCCTCTGCTTCGGGTAAAACCGCTACAGTCGCTGCCGAAGTATGCAAACGACCTTGCGATTCGGTTTTTGGAACGCGCTGAACACGATGTACGCCACTTTCATATTTTAAATCGCCGTAAACATTATTTCCTTTAACGCTCACCACAACTTCGCGATATCCGCCCGTGGTGCCTTCGTTTTCGTCCATAATTTCGCCTTTCCATCCTTTCGTTTCAAAATATCTTAAATACATTCTTAGCAAATCTCCTGCAAAAATACATGCTTCGTCGCCTCCTGTTCCCGCTCGAATCTCTAACATCGCATTTTTTTCATCCGTTGGATCTTTAGGAATCAACATAAAACGAATTTCCTGCTCCAATTGGTCTTTTTTAGGCTCTAATTCATCCAAATCCATTTTAGCCATTTCTTTTAAATCGGCATCGGATTCGGTTTTTAAGATTTCGCGATTCAATTCGATGTTACTCAATAAATCACGATAGGTGATATACGCATTTTTAATCGGTTCTAAATTGCGGTATTCTTTGTTAAGTGCCGCAAATTTTTGCATATCTTGCGTCGCTTCGGGGTCACTTAGTTTTTGTTCGATTTCCGTGTATTTTATATAAAGTTGTTCTAACTTATCTAACATAATAAAGGGCGTAATTAATAATTGGAGCGCAAATTTAGTTTAAAAAATACAACCAATTGATAATTTTTTCTTGCAAATAAAAAAAATATATTACTTTTGCAGTCCAAAATTTATAAGAATATGAAAGAGGGAATACATCCAGAAAGTTATAGAGCCGTAATATTTAAAGATTTCTCTTGTGATTTTTCATTTATGACGAAGTCTTGTGCTGCTACCAAAGAAACCATTAAGTGGGAAGATGGTAACGAATATCCAATGATTCCAATCGAGATATCGAATATGAGTCATCCTTTCTTTACAGGTAAGATGAAATTTGTTGATACGGCAGGTCGTATTGATAAATTCCAGAAAAAGTTCGACAAGAAACTTACTACAAAGAAAGCATAATTTTTTTTTTCATAATTTTTTGCCGAAGTCCATCTCATGAAGGACTTCGGTTTTTTTATGTCTAAAATTCAAATATCTTTTTCTGAATAATAAAAGCCCACAGCAAGTGCGGCAATAACATAGAATTAATTTTTAAGTAAAAATAAGTAATTATTTAAATATTAACAACTCCAGCTCACTTCGCTACCTTGAGGCGTTCTGATGACTTGAAGCGTGTTTGGAAAAACGTCTTTAATACTCTCGATATGCGAAATAATATAAATTTGGGCAAACTGCTCTTGAAGATACAAAAACATTTGAAGTATTTCTTGTCTTCGCTCTTCGTCTTGGCTGCCAAAAATTTCATCAAAAGCCATAAAACGTATGTTTTGGCTGCCACTAAGTTCGCCAATTGCCTTGGATAAAGCAATCCTTAAGCAAATATTACATAAGTCAATTTCGCCTCCCGAAAATCGTTGAATCGGGTAGGGCTTTCCATTGTCATACACAAAAAACTCAAAATTGTCGTTGATTGTAATCATTTCATAGCGCCCTTTGGTTGTAATGGCAAAAAGCCGGCTGGCTTCGTTACTTATTGTTGGAGAAATACGTTCTAAAATATGCATTTTAAACGATTCTACTAAAGTCTTTAATTGCTTGAGGTGGTCGGATTTAATTTGTTGTTTTTCAATAATTTTAATCGAATCAAAATGCTTTTTTAATTGGGCTTCGCATTTATGGATTTCGTTATTAATCGCTATTTCTTTTAATTTTAATTTGTTAATCGCTTCTACCTTGTTTTTATCTTTTTCGATAAGTTCATTTTTAAGCAGCTTTTTAGTCTCGTGAATGGATGGATCGTAATTGAGTTGTAATAATTTCGCTTCAGTTTCCGCTACAAATTGATTTCCTTTGATTAATCGCTCTTTTTCGGTCTGTAAACTTCCTATATTTTTTGGAATATCCATTAATAATTTGGCCGTATTAAATTCAAAGCTTTTGTAAAAAGGTTCGGCATTTTTATCTTCTTGTAATTTTAATTGATAGGCCGCTTCATCAAATTGAATATGTTGTATCGTTTCAAGTTCTAATTTGGTCTTGTTGATGCTTTCTATAAGATTGTTGCTATGCGTTTGATTTGCTTCAAAATCTATAACAAATGCAGTGATTCTTTCGATTTCTTTCTCAGTGTTAAGTTTATGATTTTCAGCATTTTTTAATATATTTAATATATCATTACTTTCGGTAATTAAAACATCAAGTTTTGGTTGTAAATTTTGATCAATTTGTGATTTTCGTTCCTCTATCATCTTAATAAAGGAATCGGCTAAGGTGTTTTTGATATTTGAAACATCTTGCAAACAAGTTGGGCAATTGGCTTGAGTTTCGAGTGCTATAATTTTTTCATGCTTTTGCGACAAATCTTTTATTTCATTCTCATTGATTAAAATTTGTCCTTTCAGGTTTTCAATCGTGAGTTTTAGATTTTCTAAATGATTTTTATGAGGCTCATTTTCATTTTGAAATTGAATTAATGATGAAGTTAAGACTTCTTTTTGAGAAAGCGCTTCATTTTGCTTTTCAATTTTTTGCTTTAAAACTAAATATTCCGATTCTAGTCTTGTCGATTCTTTCGTTAAATTTTCTTTTCTCATGAACTCAAAACGCAATTCCGTAAGTTTTTCCAACTCTTTTTTTAGCTGGGTTAATTTTTCAAATTTTGGCGTGTCTATAATATTTTGCTTTTGAAGTTGTTCGAGATTAATTTTTTCTTCTTCAAGCTTATTAATATTTTCTTTAATTCCTTCAACGCCCTTTTTATAATTCGTTAAGGTATTATTTATTGAATTGAAATTGTTTTGTGCCGTATCCAAAGCAATAAGTTCTTGATTCACTTTTTGTATTTCGCTTTCGATATGCTCTTTTTCTTTTTTTAGCGAAATTATTTCTGAAAGTTGGGATTCTAAAGATTGTTTTTTTTCTTCAATCAAAGTATTTAGCGCTTCTATTTCGGTTTCTAGCAACAACGTTTGTTCAATACCCGAAATTTCATATTCAATTTTTTTAGTATCCCCATTGATATTTTGCTGAATTTTGTCGAGCTGATCCAGTCCCAAAATTTTCCGTATGAGCTTTCGGCGTTCTTCGCCGCTGGCATTGGTAAGGTCGTCCAATTCTTTTTGGGTAGAAAAAATCGTTTTCTTAAACCCTTCCTTATCCATTTTTAATAAATCCGAAATATATTCTCGCACATGACTTACGCTACTTGTAATCAGTTCATTTTCATTTTGATACAAAAGGGCGTGATGGGTCGAATTTTTTCCTTTTAATTGCCGAATAATCTTGAATAAAACATTTTTATATTCAAAAGTCAATTGGACTAAAACGGTGCTGCTGGCATCCGCAAATTCAGAACGAACACTGTCTTTATCTCGAATATCGCCATAAAGCGCAAATAGAATTGCATTAAAAATCGTTGATTTTCCAGCGCCATTTTTGCCTGAAATCGAAACAAGGCCTTCTCGGAAATCAATCGTTTGATTCCGATATTGCATAAAGTTTTCAAGTTGTAATTGATGTATCACCATAGGTTACAAAATTATAAAATTAAATCGTTTGTGTTCGTAATTTTATATATTTGTTGAATAAATAAAAAATTAATGAAAATTGCTTTAACCGGAGGTATTGGAACGGGCAAATCTTTTGCGATGTCTTTTTTCGAAAAAAAAGGAGCGGTTTTATTTAACTCTGATCTCGAAGCAAAAAAAATCGTTCAAAATGACCTTTTGGTTCAAAAAGCAATTCAAAATGTTTTTGGAAAACGCGCTTTTGATGCATTTGGACAATACAATACAAAATATATTGC